>JGI24702J35022_10001326_pt1 | contig 15377 bp, 11 predicted proteins | sample TergutTh196P4_FD_35022 | JGI IMG/M metagenome (IMG submission 35022)
GTGCGCAGCGTAGCGTGAGGGACAAGCGAGTAGAGCGAATTCATTTCGCTCGTAAGCGAGCTGTCCCGATGGGTTGTGGGCGCAGCCCACGTTAGTCATCTTCATCATCATCATACTCGTCGTCATCGTCGTCATCGTCGTCGTCATCATACTCGTCATCGTCATCGTCGTACTCGCCGTCATCATCATCGTCGTCGTACTCATCGTCATCGTCGTCACTATCGCTATCTTCATCGGTGCCACTATCGCCGTCGTCATCTTCATCGTCATCGGCATCGGCATAACTCTCGCCGTCGTCATCTTCATCGGCATCACCGGAATCGTCATCGGAAATGTCATATTCGATGCCGTCATCGTCATCATTAAGACCAATGCCACCATCATCAGAATCCGCGACAGCAGTAAGTTTTCTTGCCCCTTCGCCTTCGTCCGCATCCGCATCCTCCGACAATATATCGGAGCTGCCGTCATTGGGATATAGATATCTGTCGGGGTCATATGCCCGGCCTCTGGCATATCGCCTTTTCCCGACCCTGCCGGGTTCATTGGTCGTGTCTTCCTCGACGGGTGCGTTCTTCTTTTGCCATTCCACGGCCTTCCCGATTTGCTCCTGTTTGTCGCTCTTTTGCTTTTTGCGCTTTGCGGTGTTGGGATTGCGCTCGACGAGTCCCTCAGCTTTTTTACGTTCCGTCTCCAGCCGTTTTGCTTCAAGCTCTGCTTCTTTTCTGGCCCGCTCCTCGTTCTTGATCGCTTCCTCTGCTTCGATCCTCTTCGTATAGACCTTCGTCAACCAAACATCCTGCACGATTTGCAGCACTGTGCTGATTGTCCAATAAAACCCGAGCGCGGCAGGCGTTATGAATGCGATATATATCGACAGCAAGGGCATGAGCATCATCATCGTGTTCATCGATTTCGCCTGCCCATCGACCATCGCCGGCGGGTTTAGCTTGCGATTGAGCGCGGATGCCAGGAATTGCACTCCGCCTGATAGCAGCGGAATGAGGAAAATGATGAAGCCGGCAAGCCATGTACCATATTTCTCGATGTCGCCGTTCCAGATGAAATCCCATTGCGGCGTAAGCCCCATGTTGAGCCCAGGCAGAATGTTAAAGTTCATCTCGCGCAGATTTGAGCTTATTCCTTGAAAGACGCTGAAGTGCTTCGTTATGAACTGGGACTGATCGATTTGGACATAATAATCGCTGAGCGTGGAAACAAAGCCCATGCTTGTCAATTTTTCCGTGATCTCGGCGAATTGCTCTGCCGCCACGCCCATCATAATCGTAATGGGCTGCCGGATAACCTGGAACAGCGCAAGCATGATGGGCAGCGGGAGTATGCCCCATATGCACCCGGAAGCGGGGTTGACGCCTTCCTCTTTATATAGCTTCATCGTCTCTTCGTTGAGCTTTGCTTTGTTTGTGCCGTGTTTCTTTTGCAGCTCGGCAATTTTTGGCTGGAGCCGCGCTTGCTGGATCATCCCACGTTTGCTTTTCATTTGGAATGGTAACAGGATTGCCTTAATTACTATAGCAAACAGCATTATGGCGACGCCATAATTGCTCACTAGCGTGTATAGGAACATCAGCACCATGCCGAATGGTCTGGCTATACCGTTTAACATAAAACTCCTTTTCATACGTGAGGGCTCCGCCCCACAAGCTGTATCGTGAGGGCTCCGCCCCCACAACCCGGACGCCACGCGCTCCGCCCAGCGAGGTCATGGGACCGGGTCATATCCGCCTTTGCTGAAAGGGTTGCAGCGGAGGATGCGCCATAGCGCCATGCTTCCCCCTTTTAATGCGCCATATTTCTCCAGCGCTTCCAATGCATATGCGGAACATGTCGGCGCAAACCTGCATCTTGGGGCGGATGCGGGAGATATGCGCTTTCGATAGAAAAGCACGAGAGCGATCATCACTCGTTTCATCCGCCGCCTCCGCTGTTTTTGTGTGGGATTGCAGGGTGGAGTTCTATGTCGGAACTCCAAATATTCAGCTTTTTGAATAGCGTGATCACCGAAGATTCTATTTCCTTATATTCGGCATATCTGCTTCTTGTCCTCGCGACGATCACTATATCATATCCAGGCTTTATCTTGTCTTCGTTTAGCCTGTAGATTTCTTTCAGCCGCCTGCGGATGCGGTTGCGCTGGACTGCTCCGCCGATTTTTGCGCTGACTGTGATGCCAAGCCGTTTACGGGTTTTCCCTGTTCGTATGCAATATACTACGGCGCACTGAGACGCCGCGCTTTTCCCTTTATTATACAGCCTTTTGAATTCGTGGTTTTTTTTGAGCGATGTGGTGGATTTCATGTTCTACGCTGATAGTTTCGCTCTGCCTTTTGTACGGCGGCGGGCGAGGACTTTGCGGCCATTCCTCGTTGACATTCTTTTGCGAAAGCCGTGTTCTTTTGATCGTTGTCTCTTTTTTGGTTGATATGTTCTTACCATGTTTGCACCTCCTTACCAATACGGAAGCTGATTATATAACAATGCTGTATGCTCTGTCAACTATCACGTGGAGATGAAATGAAAAAATATCAAACCGCGACGACGCGACGAATAGAAAAAATATCAAACCGCGCCGAATGTTGACATATCATTCGACAGGCGATAAAATGAGCATCATTATTAGTAACTGACGGATTTACAACGTTAACAGAACGTGAGGCAGCGATGAAAGTAACATTGCAAAACCTGACAAAAGTCTTTCCGGGCCGCAGCAAAAACAACCACGCGGACGTTGTGGCTGTCAATGACTTTTCCTTTGAAATTGCCGACGGAGAACTCATCGGGCTGCTCGGCCCTTCAGGGTGCGGCAAGAGCACGGCGCTCAACCTGATATGCGGGCTGCAGGAGCCGACGAGCGGCAGCATATTCTTCGATGAAGACGATGTCACAAACCTGCCGCCGGAAGACAGGGGCGTTGGCCTCGTTTTCCAAAATTACGCGCTCTACCCACATTTGACAGCGATGCAAAACATATTGTTCCCGTTGCAAAACATCAAAGGCGCGGAAAGGCTCTCTAAAGCAGATATGCAAAAAAGGGCGCATGAGGTCGCCGCGCTTGTCCAAATAGATGAATTGCTGGACCGCAAACCTGCCGAGCTTTCCGGCGGCCAGCAGCAGCGTGTCGCGATCGCGCGCGCTTTGGCAAAAATGCCGCGTATTCTCCTCCTCGATGAGCCTCTTTCAAACCTGGATGCGCGGTTGAGGCTGCAAACCCGTGAAGAGATCAGGCGCATTCAGCGGGAAACGCGCATTACGACGGTTTTTGTGACTCACGACCAGGAAGAGGCTATGAGCATTTCAGACACCATCGTCGTCATGCGCAGTGGCGTCGTTGAGCAAATCGGTAAGCCGCAGGATGTCTATGACAATCCGATGAATCTTTTCGTGGCTACATTCCTTGGCACTCCTCCGATCAACGTTTTCTCCGGAGAGATTTCCGGCGGGAAGCTGTTGATTGGAAAAGAGGCATTGTTTGAAACAAATGGCTTTCCTGATAGGGAAGTTTATGTTGGCATCCGTCCCGAAGGTTTCATACCTGATGGTAACGGTCCGTTGCATCTCAATCTCAGGAATATTGAGGTCATGGGCCGTGATGTCACCGTGGTCTCTACCCATGGCGCTTCCGTCAATCCTGTAATTCGTTCGATTATCAGCGCGGATAGCTCGATTGATGTTTCGGCTACGGAGGTCAGCTTTTCCGTCAAACGCGCAAAAGTCTTTGTCTTCGACAAAGATACGGAAGCACGAATCATATAAGAAAGGATTGGCGGGCGCAATGGATAAGCGCAGCAGAAAAGCATGGATATACTTATTGCCCGCGATAGTGTTTTTGGGGCTCTTCATGGTATATCCTTTGATCGATGTTTCGATCTATTCGGTCGAAGAAGGATATAATTCCGCGTCCCGGACCTTCTTTGGCGTTGGATCGTATAATTACTCGTACGTGCTGCACGACCCATACTTCATGCAAGCGGTTAAAAACACCGCGATTCTCGTCATATTCACGGTGCCTGTTTCCACGTGCATAGCCTTGCTCATTTCGGCGGGTCTGAGTTCCATTAAAGCGCTCCGGAAGTTATATCAGACGATTTACTTTCTCCCATATGTCACGAATACCCTCGCCGTCGGATTGGTGTTCATGATCTTGTTTAACAAAACAGCATATACGGATGGGCTCATCAACCTCATCATAAACCGGCTTGGCGGCAGTTCCGTAGATTTCATCAACGGCCCGTATTGGGCCAAAATGCTGGTATTATGCATATATACGATTTGGGTGGTCATGCCGTTTAAGGTACTTGTGCTCACAAGCGCGCTTGCTTCCGTCAATCAGCAGTATTATGACGCGGCAAGGGTGGATGGCACGTCAAAAATGCGCATTTTTACGAAAATTACATTGCCGATGATTTCGCCAATCGTTTTCTATTTGATTATCACAGGTTTCATTGGGGCATTCAAAGCATATAGCGATGCTGTCGCTTTGTTCGGTACAAACCTGAACGCGGCAGAGATGAACACCATCGTCGGTTATATTTATGATATGCTTTATGGCAACAGCGGGGGGTATCCTTCTTTTGCGTCGGCGGCTGCAATCATCCTTTTTGCCATTATTCTGACGATTACATGCATAAACTCGTTGATCAGCAAAAAATACGTTTTTTATAATTGAGCCGCTCGTAGCGGCGTTTGGGTTGTGGGGCGCAGAGCTCCATGAAAGATTCTTCGCTTCGCTCAGATAATAGTGGCGGCTATCGCGACAGGGCTTGAATATATAGGGGAGGCGCGGGCTTGCGAATCAATTCAGCTGAAAACATAGCAAAAAGCATTGATCCGATACGTAAAAAAGCGGGGAAAGCCGCCGTCTATACGTTATTGACGATATGGGCGGTATTGGTGTTGTTCCCATTTTATTGGATGGTAATGACATCTATTAAAAGCTATGGGTCATATAATTCCGAATATATTGCGACTCTCTTTGCGCGCGCCCCCACAATGGAAAACTATTCGACCGCATTCACAGCCGTCCCGCTCGGAAGGTATTTGACGAATACGCTTGTGTTTACGGTTGCCACAACAGCGGCAATGCTCCTCGTGGCCGTTTTCGCCGCTTTTGCCTTTGCAAGGCTGAATTTCAGGGGGAAGAACGTCGCGTTCATGCTCTTCCTGGCGCTGATGATGATCCCGAATGAGCTCGTCATCGTCACGAACTTCGTGACCATTACGAATTTTGATATGCGCAATACATTCCTCGGCTTAATATTGCCGTCGGTCACTTCTGTGTTTTATATTTATTTGTTGAAAGAAAACTTCGCGCAGATTCCGGACGAGCTGTATTACGCTGCGAAAGTCGATGGGACGTCGGATATAAAGTTCATGTTTAAGGTAATGATTCCCATATGCAAACCGACTATCATCACCGTCATAATCCTGAAGATCATTGAGTGTTGGAACTCTTATGTGTGGCCGAGGCTGATCACGGACGATGCAAGCCATTTTCTTGTGTCGAACGGGATTCAGGAAATCCGTGAAAGCGGGTTCGGGCGCGAAAACATACCTGCGATGATGGCTGCCGTGGTGGTGATTTCCATTCCGCTCATCATCTTGTTCCTGGTTTTCAGAAACAAGGTCATGGCGGGGGTGTCTCGCGGAGGGCTAAAAGGATGAAAGCTCGATGCCTTCTGCTGATTGCCGCGCTTTTCGCTTGCCTTGTAGTCTTTTGCGGCTGCCATGGGTCGCGAGGGCTCAATGAGTTTGTGATCCCGGATAGTTTTGATGTGACGAGAAAACACGAAATCACGTTTTGGGCGAAAAATGACACGAACAAGACCCAAACAGAGATATACAGGAAGGCGATTGCCGATTTTGAAACGTTATACCCGAATATATCGGTAGCCATGCGCCTGTATACTGACTACGGAAGGATATATAACGACGTAATCACGAATATATCCACAAATACGACCCCGAATGTCTGTATCACATATCCGGACCACATCGCGACATATTTGACGGGGAAAAACACGGTTGTCCCTCTGGATGGCTTGCTCTCCGATGCCGCATACGGCCTTGGCGGAAGCGAAGTAAGATTCACTTCACCCGGGCAGTCGGAAGTCATCGGGCAGTTTTTGAACGAATGCTACTATGACGGGCATTATTATGCGATGCCGTTCATGCGCTCCACGGAGGCGTGCTATATTAACAAAACATTCGTCGAAGCCTTGGGATATACGCTCCCCGATTCCCTCACATGGGACTTTATATGGGAGGTCTCCGAGGCGGCGATGGCGAAAGCCGATGACGGCACATATCTGCTCAACGGTCAGAATGTTATGATTCCGTTCATTTACAAATCGACGGACAATATGATGATCCAGCAACTCAAGCAAAAAGGCGCGGGATATTCAACAGATTCAGGCGAGGTAAGGCTGTTCAACGAGACAACGGCGGAGCTGCTGTATACAATCGCCGAGCACGCAAAAAGCGGCGCGTTTTCCACATTCAAAATCTCCAGCTATCCCGGGAATTTCCTCAATGCGGGTCAGTGCGTTTTCGCCATCGACTCCACTGCGGGCGCGTCATGGATGGGGACGGACGCTCCTCTTACGGATATCAGCGGCGACAAGCTTGTCAGATTCGAGACCGCTGTCATGCCCATACCGCAATTTGACCCCGAAAATCCGCAGATGCTGTCCCAGGGGCCTTCCGTCTGCGTCTTTAATAAAGATGACCCGCAGGAAGTCATGGCATCATGGCTGTTCGCGCAATTCCTACTGACCGATGGCGTGCAGACGGCATATGCGCAAACCGAAGGGTATATTCCGGTTACTTTGACTGCGCAAAATTCCAATCAATATCTTGACTATCTGTCGAGGAGCGGGGAGGACAACTCTTTATATTATTATGTGAAGATTGAAGCATCCGAATTGCTGCTCGACAACATCGGCAATACGTTCATCACGCCTGTCTGGAACGGTTCAGCTTCGCTCCGCGATGCGGCGGGGCAGCTCATTGAGGAAGCAGTGAAATCTGTCAGGAGAAAGGAAACCATTGACTCGTCATATGTCGAAAAGCTTTTTGGCGACGTGTCAAAATTATATCGCCTCGATCAGAAGGGCGGGCAGAGCTTGTCAACAAACGGCGGCGGCGCGGAGTTGGGCGCGCTGCCGAGGACGGCAATGATTCTTTTGATGTCGCTTGCGGCAGCGTGGGTATGCATCATAATATACGCATGCGCCCGCGCTATTAAAAAATTCCTTGTTTTGTCGCAAAATAGCTAGTATAATATGCCATATTAAAAAAATTGAGGAGAGTGCAATGAAAAAGTTTCTGGCAATTCTTTTGGCCTTGACAATAGCCTTGGCCATAGCCGGCTGCGGTAAAAAAGCAGACGACGCAAGCGCAAAAGACCCGAAATCCGCAGGAGTCATGACACATGCCGAATACATCGCGGCAGAGCTCGACACAAAAGTTGTGATCGAAACGTATGTCCAGGCAAAGCAATCATGGTGGGACGACAAAGCGACGGTATACACGCAAGACAGGGATGGGGCCTATTTCCTGTATAACATGGCCTGCTCCGAAGCCGATTATGCAAAACTCGAAAAAGGGACAAAGATCAAAGTCACCGGCTTCAAAGCAGAGTGGTCGGGAGAGGTCGAAATCATCGATGCGACCTTTGAAATACTTTCCGGCAGCTTTATCGCCACTGCCAGGGACGTCACGTCGATGCTCGGCACTGATACGCTCATCAGCCACCAAAATGAGTTTGTCGTGTTCAAAGGGCTCACGGTTGAGTCCTCCGGGAAAAACGATAACGGCGATGATGTCGCGTTCCTGTATAACTGGGACGGCTCGGGCGAGGATGGCAGCGATCTGTATTTCAACGTTTCAGTCGGCGGCAAGACATACACATTCACCGTTGAATCTTATCTTTGCGACAATACGACCGCTGTGTATGCGGCCGTCAAAGGTTTAAAAATCGGCGACAAGATCGACGCGGAAGGTTTTATGTATTGGTATGAAGGGCCGAACCCGCACATCACTTCCGTGACAGCGGCGAAGTAATCGGTTATTTCCACAAACAATTGCGGAGCCCGGGGCTGTTGTCCCGGGCTCCGCTGCGATGGTGCGCCCGGCATGGGCGCACCATTGTTATCATTCCGCAGATATGATGTAGTGGTATAATGGTTGGCCGCCCCTGATCGTGGATGTTTCGGCTCCCGGCGAAGCGGCGCTGATTCTGCCGGAAACAGCGGCGGAACTCTTTTCATCCACGTCTTCACCATAAAAAACAGTAATGAATTCCGGGGAAAAGCCTTGTATTGCAACAGAGACCGCGTCGACCACATCGTCGATTTCCGGCCCGCTGGCAGCGAGCGAATCTTCCAAAAGCGCGATATACTCGCCTTCCTTAATTTCCTTACCATCATATGATGAATCGCGCGCGGCCATCGTGATTTGCGCGGTATGCACTCGCCATGCTGCATCGGTCATGCATTCAGCCATATCGTGGACATCTCCTGCGCTATCCGCAGCAAGCATCGCGGACACGCCCTGCGGTATGCTTTTCGTCGGAATCACGACGACGCGCTTTTGCGCCAACGGCACGCATTGCTCCGCGGCAAGAATGATGTTCTTGTTGTTCGGCATGACAAAAACAGTCTCAGCGGGAGTTTCATTGATTTTCGTCAAGATGTCTTCCGTGGATGGATTCATTGTCTGGCCGCCCGTAATTATGTTGTCCGCACCGAGGTCGCGGAACACCTCCTCAATCCCGTCGCCGACACATACGACGACGAAGCCATATTCCTTTAACTGCACCGGAGCTTTAGGTTCCGGCGTTGCATCGGAGGCTTGCGGGGAATTGGCCCCTTGCGTGTTAGAGACGCCTTGCGTGTTAGAGACGCCTTGCGTGGAAGCGCCATCTTGCGCTATCGCAAGCTGTAATGTCTCCGAATGCTGCTCGCGCATGTTTTCAACCTTTATCGACAGCAGCGGTCCGTAGGTCAGCGCTTCGGTGAGCACGGCGCCCGGATCGTCGGTGTGGACATGCACCTTGACAATTTCGCCATCGTCGACGACAACGATGCTGTCGCCGGACTTGTCGAGGAACATGCGGAGCGGAGCCGTGTCGCTCTTGAACTTGCATTCAGCGATAAATTCCGTGCAATATGTGAAAGTTATGTCATCATCGGAGAATTGGCCGAAATCAGCTTTATCGTTGCTTGCCGCTTTTGTGTCTGACTTCGATAATAATTCTCCGCGCAACGATTTCAGCATTCCGTCGAGAATATATAAATATCCCTTTGCGCCGGCGTCAATCACTCCCGCCTTTTTCAAAACGGGGTTCTGGTTGATGGTATCAGCCAGCGCGATGTAGCCGGCTTCCAGAGCCTTTTCGAGGATGATCTCGACATCCCCCTCATCTTCCGCAGCGACGACAGCCGCGCCCGCTGCAAGCCTGGACACGGTGAGAATGGTGCCCTCGGCCGGTTTCATGACTGCTTTATATGCAGAATCGACCCCTGTGACAAGAGCGTGGGCGATTTCTGCCGCATCTGCCGCATCGATATCCTTCAACCTTCGCGAAAAACCGCGAAACAGCAGGGAGAGGATGACCCCCGAATTGCCGCGCGCTCCGCGCAGCATTGCGCCCGCTGTGATTTCCGCGGCTTGCCCTAGCGCAGCAGGAGCATCAGCCATGAGCGCCTTTTCGGCCGTTCCTATTGTGAGGCTCATATTTGTCCCTGTATCGCCATCCGGCACGGGGAACACATTCAGCTCGTTGATTTCTTGTTTATGCAGCTCTATTGCGGCGGCTGCATTTATAACCATTTTTTTGAATATCTCGCCGGTAATCTGCCTTGTCAAGCAGACACCACCTCCCCATTAGCCGATGAGCATTGATTCGACATATACATCAACGCATTTTATTTTTATGCCCGTCCCTTGTTCGACTTGGTATCGCACCCTGTGCACAATGCTTTCGCATATGACCGGTATATTGACGCCTTGGTCGACGGCGATGTGCAGTTCGATCGATATGGTATTGTCGTCGTTATATGTAATGTGGACGCCCTTTCCCATCGATTCCTTTTTCAGTAGATGCACGAGTCCATCGGAGACGGAGCGCACGGTCATTCCTTTGACGCCAAAGCAGTTTGTGGCGGCGTCGCCGGTGAGGATCGTGAAGACTTCGCTTGCGATGTTGATGCTTCCGCGTTCGTTTTCAAGCTTTACCATAAACATACCTCCCTGCTGTAAATATCATCACTCAGTTGCTACTAATCCCGTTCCAAGCGGCTTGCCGCCTAATATGTGGAAATGCAAATGGAGCACGGTTTGCCCGCTGTCCGGCCCGGAGTTAGCTATGATCCGAAATCCACCGGACAATCCCTCACTATTTGCGATTTTCGCGGCAGCAACCAAGCATTTTGCCGCAAGATGCGAATTATTTTCGTCAATATCTGCAGCGGACGCAATATGCTCCTTTGGCACGACAAGTATATGCACCGGCGCCTGTGGCGTAATGTCGCGAAATGCATATACATATTCGTCCTCATACACTCGCTGCGATGGTATCTCGCCATTTATGATTTTACAAAACAGACAGTCTGACAAGGGAACACCTCCTCTGTAGCCTCAATTGCCGGCATGCGACAATGACTTTGCGACCATTATGTCCAATGTATCGAGCGCTTCGCGCAATAACCCGGCATCCTTGCCGCCGCCCATTGCGAAATCCGGCTTGCCCCCGCCGGAGCCGCCGCAATGCTTAGAAACCTCGCGTATTATGTCGCCGGCTTTGATGCCTCTGTCGATGGCAGATTTGCCGCAAGCCGCAACAATCGTAATTTTCCCATCGTTGACTGCCGCCAGCACGGCGACGACGTCCGGAGAACGGTCGCGCAGCGAATCCGACATCTGCCTGAGCTTGTCGCTGTTTGCGCCGTCGATGATTGAGGCAACCAACTGCAAGCCTTCAATAGGCTTCGCATTATTGAGCAACTGCTCCGATTCGCTTCCGGCAGCCTTAGCCCCCTCGGACTCAAGTTTTGCGCGAAGGTCGCGAATGGTTTGAAGGCTTTGCTCCGCTTTCATGATCACGTCGGCAGGAGCCCCTGCCTTTAATATTCCGGACAACGTCGAGAGATGCCCTCGTGCCACGTTCAGAGCATCAATAGTCACCATGCCTGTCGTAGCCTCAATGCGGCGCACTCCTGATGCGACCGAGAACTCCGATGACAATGAGAATGCGCCCGCTTTCGCGGTATTGTCAAGGTGCGTTCCTCCGCATAGCTCGATGGAGTAGTCACCTCCGATTTTGACAACACGGACAACGTCGCCATATTTTTCCCCGAACAGAGCTATTGCGCCAAGGTCTCTGGCATCGTTCAATGGCATTTCGTCCACACAGATGCTCAGACCGTCGAGAATCGCGGCATTGACCTTTGACTCAACTTCAGCAAGCTCGTCGGCAGTGAGCGCGGAATAGTGCGTGAAATCAAACCTGAGCTTATCAGGCTCGACCAGAGAACCCGCCTGGCGGACATGCTCTCCGAGCGTGGAGCGCAGCGCTTCGTGCAAAAGATGCGTTGCCGAATGCGCGCGCATGATCGCCTTTCGGCGCGAAACGTCGATTTCGGCGGTTGCCGCGCTGTCGACGCTGATCTCGCCGCTGCGGACCTTCCCATGATGCAGATACTTGCCGCCATTGTTCTGTTGAACGTTCCGAACGTCGAAAACCGCATTGCCGCACGATATTGTGCCGAAATCTGCAGACTGCCCGCCCATTTCAGCGTAAAACGGCGTCTTATCAAGCACGATCGTCCCTTCGTCTCCCTCGCGTATCGAAGCGCATAGCTCGCCTTGCGCGACAATCGCAAGAACCAAAGCATTATCGCGCAAGTTCTCATAGCCGGAAAAGATCGTGGGAGTATTATCCAGCCCCAAATCGATGCCGGCCCATGCGAGGTCGCCGAGCAGCTCCCGCGCCTTTCTCGCGCGCGAACGTTGCTCGTCCATATGTTTGTCGAATGAGATGAGATCGACATCAAGACCGTTCTCCGCGAGGATTTCGACGGTGAGATCAGGGGGGAATCCGTATGTATCGTAAAGTTTGAACGCATCTTCCCCGGACAGGGTTTTCTCCCCTGCCGCGATGCATTGTTCCATGAATCCGTTGAGTATCGTCGTCCCGACATCGATCGTTTTGCCGAAATTTTCCTCTTCGATGCGAATGATGCGGGCGATAAACCCCTTCTTTTCAACGAGGTCGGGATATGCGCTTTTATTATTTTCTATAACAGCATCGCACAGCTCATATAGAAACAAACCGTCGATGCCCAGAAGGCGGCCATGTCTGGCAGCTCTGCGCAGCAACCGGCGTAGGACGTAGCCTCGCCCTTCGTTGGAAGGCAAAACTCCATCGCAAATCATCATCGTTGAAGAACGGATATGGTCCGTAATGACCCGCAGCGACATATCGGATTTCTCAGATTTGCCGTATGCAATCCCGCATATGGCAGAAACCTTATTCATAATGCTGACGATCGTATCGACCTCAAAGAGGTTTTCGACATCCTGGCAAACGCAAGCGAGCCTCTCCAAGCCAAGCCCGGTGTCAATGTTTTTCTGGCTCAATTCAGAATAATTGCCGCTTCCATCGTTGTCGAATTGAGTGAAAACATTGTTCCAAATTTCAACATATCTGTCGCAATCGCAACCGGGAGCGCAATCGTCGCTGCCGCAGCCACGAGCCTCCCCGCGGTCGAAATACACTTCCGAGCAGGGGCCGCAAGGCCCTGAGCCATGATCCCAGAAGTTGTCTTCCTTGCCGAGCTTTACAATGCGCTCCGGAGCGATGCCAATCTCGTCTTTCCAGATATTATACGCTTGCTCGTCCTCAATATAGACAGATGGATAGAGCAGAGCGGGGTCCATGCCCAATCGCTCCGTTAAAAATTCCCAGCACCAGGCAATGGCCTCTGATTTAAAATAGTCTCCGAAAGAAAAGTTGCCGAGCATCTCGAAATATGTCCCATGCCGCGCGGTCTTGCCGACATTCTCGATGTCTCCGGTGCGGACGCATTTCTGGCAGGTACATACCCGCTTGCGCGGAGGTTCCTGCTCGCCCGTGAACCATGGTTTCATCGGCGCCATGCCCGAGTTGATAAGCAGAAGCGATGCGTCATTTTGCGGTATCAACGGAAAGCTCTGCAAGCGTAAATGGTCCTTTTCTTCAAAGAACGACAGGAACATCTCTCTGAGTTCGTTTAGGCCGTATTTCTTCAACGGGTAATTTACCTCCTTGGCGGTAATAATCCACGCCCGGTGAGGTAGGGCGTGAACAGGAGCCCTTCGCGCGGGTCGCTGTGATTTATGGACAATTCTATATTGGAGCGGCGCAGTTGTCAACTTATTTGTATTCCGCAGCATAATATGATAATATGACACGACAAAATTATTCAGCGCCGAGCGCAAGGCATTCAACAGATACCGAGCAAAAATAATTCACGACCGGTGAGGTGGAGGAACAAACATGGAACTGGCACGAGGCGGACCATTCTTCTCTCGCGACAAAAACCTATATAAAACATTCTTCTCGCTGTTGATCGTCATAACGCTGCAAGGCATCATAACCCTTGGGGTGAACCTTGCAGACAACATCATGCTGGGAAACTACTCCGAAACGGCAATATCGGGCGCAGCCGTGACCAACCAGCTGCATTTCCTGCTGCAAATGACGGTCGGAGGAATTGGAGCCGGCATCGTGGTGCTCGGCGCGCAATATTGGGGAAAAGGCGAAACGGAACCGATCCGCAAAATCATATCGATTGGCGTCAAATTCTCATTTGCCCTTGGAATCGTCTTCTTTGCGGCAGCAAGCATATTTCCGCGCGGGCTGATATCGCTGTTGACGAATGACGCTGCAGTCATCGACGAGGGCGTCCGATACCTCTCGGTCATCAGATTCACGTTCCTCGTATATACAATATCGACCGCTTTGATATCGAGCCTCCAAAGCGTGCAGTCTGCGTATATTGGCACGATCACAGCCAGCACGACGATAGTCATCAACATCTGTCTCAACTATTGCTTGATATTCGGCAACTTCGGATTCCCAAGGCTTGGCATACTCGGCGCGGCGATTGCGACGCTGACGAGCCGCGTCGTTGAGCTCATTATTGTTCTGTCTTATCTCTTTTTCAAAGACAAAAAACTGCGGATCAAGCCTCGCGACTTGCTCCGCACGGATCTTTCTTATATACCCGATTTTGTCAAGGTCAGCCTGCCTGTGTGCATTGCGGGCATTCAATGGGGCATTGCGCAAGCGGTGCAGACATCGATTCTGGGGCATATGTCGCAGTCTGTAATTGCCGCAAGCGCGATAGCGTCCATAGTCAGCATGCTGCTGGCGTCATTCGGCATGAGCGGCGCCAACGCGTCGAGCGTCACGATCGGCAAGGTAGTCGGCGCAGGCCAGTTTGATAAAATCAGGTCATATACAAGGACGTTGCAAATGATTTTCATAGGCATTGGCATATTCAGCGGCGCGCTCATCTTCTGTTTGAAGGATGTCGCTGTCGGGCTTTATGCCGTTTCGCCTGAGACCGCGACATTGGCAAAACAGTTTTTATTGGTGCTCAGCGTGGCGACGATCGGCAGTTGCTATGAATACCCTGTAGAAGGTGGGATTATAGCGGGAGGGGGCAATACAAAGTATCAATCTTATGTCGATATTTTGTTCATGTGGCTTTTTACGATACCGTTCTCAGCCCTCAGCGCGTTTGTCTTCAAGTTTCCCCCGATAATCACGTTCTGCTTCTTGAAATTTGACCAGCTTGGAAAGTGTTTGCCAAACGCGATCGTGTGCAACAGATTCAGGTGGGTCAGGAGGCTCACGAGGGATTAGAGCCTTAGCGCTTCGCAACACTAGCAAACAACACTAGCAAACAACAAGATATTTACTGCGCTTAGGTCGCCGCGCGTTCCGGCTCAGATCTCCCGCATGCCAGTCCGGCCCAACCGTCCCGCGTTTTGACAGCGACGCAGCCTTTTGGACAGGCGAGGCAAACGATGTTTTCTCCTCCCGGCTGCGTCTCGCCGCTCGGCTCCCAATGTTTTCTTTCGTTTTGCTCCGGTATATATGTTCGACCGCCGAAATTCGGGCGCAACGCAGCAATAGCCGCGTTGCGCCCGGCGCTTTCTGACTCAATCGATACATCGTCCACAACATCATGGACGAACGCCGCGTTTCCGCATAAGAACAACCAATCGGGCACGCCATGCCGCATATTAGCGGAAATTCCATCCAGCAAATCGCGTTCGGGAATCAAGCCGACCGATGTAATCAACGC
>JGI24702J35022_10001327_pt1 | contig 15373 bp, 15 predicted proteins | sample TergutTh196P4_FD_35022 | JGI IMG/M metagenome (IMG submission 35022)
TGCCGGGAAGCCGCCTTTCCCTGGCGGCTTCCCGGCATTTTTTTGCGCACAGGAGCGCTTTTCATTTTAGCTATGTTATACTGTTGGCAGTCAATGTATAAGCAGGGGTTTTTGTGAGGTGACACAATATGAGAACACTGGAAACGGAGCGGCTTATCCTGCGAAAACTCCAAGAAAGCGACTTCGCTGCCGTGCACAGTTACGCAAGCCGCACGGACAATTTGACCTACCTGGCATGGGGGCCGAACAGCGAAGAAGATACAAAGGCTTTCCTTGCTTATGCGATCGCTCAGGCAGAAGAAGCGCCTTGCACGAACTATCAATATGCCGCTGTGTTGAAGGCTGAAGATAAGCTGATCGGCGCCATCAATCTCACCCTATCCGGAAGGGAAGCGGAAACAGGCTGGATCCTGCATAAGGCGTATTGGAATCAAGGCTATGGGACAGAGATGGCCGCCGCCATACTTGACTTCGGATTTCACTATTTGAATCTCCACCGAATCCTTGCCCACTGCGACGCGGAGAATATCGGCTCTTACAGGGTAATGGAGAAAATCGGCATGCGCCGCGAAGGCGTATTTCTCGAAGCCCGGCCGGCACATAAAGGTTCAGAAAAAGAATATTGCGACGAGTTATCCTACGCGATTCTCAAGAAGGAGTGGGAAGCGCGCAAAATCATTGCCAGATAGGCAATATCGGGCATGTTGTCGAGGTAATTCTCCATTAGGTGGAGTTNGCTATTCATCAACCTGCATAAGTTTCCAGGCATTCAATTGATTGCATTTTTATAAGATATCAGGCCATCTATTCGCATTTTTTCGTCCGGCGTAATATCCTGAATTTCTTTTCCAGTATAGGCATTCCCTATTTCAACCAGGATTTTTAAAAATTCTGTACAGTCACTCATATACCTTCTTGCTATGCTATATGTATCAGACTCACCTCCTGATAGCGGCGGCATTTTGTCTCGAATTGCCTCTAGATCCGGTATCTTGTCAGAAAAATCATTGTCTCTGAAGTAGGCAATAATCGCTTCGTAATCCCTGTCTTTTTCTATGTAATCTCCAACTCGTTCCCCAAGGTATTCAAAACACGGTTGAATAATTGTTATATAGATAGCATCAAACTCGTCTAAATACCCCCGCATTTCTTCATCCGTGAGTTCTCCGTTATTATTCGTTATTCGTCCACATCCCACAATACAAAAAAGTATTAACAAATGAATAACAAATATTTTCACGCATTTCAAATCTGTCCCCCTCAGTAACCAGCTTGAATGTTGGCTATTCAATGTAGTAGTCCTCTCTTCGCAAATGATCAACAATTTACTATGCAGCAGAGCCATTAAATTTATCTTATCACAACTATTCATTTTTACCTATGTTATACTGTTGACAGTCAATGTATAAGCAGGGGCTTTTGTGAGGTGACGCAAAATGAAAAAATTGCCGCTTGGGATACAGAATTTCAGAAAAATGATAGAAGGGGATTATCTGTATGTCGATAAAACCCAATACATCTATGCCCTTACAAATGGCGCGAGCTACTACTTCCTGTCCCGCCCGAGGAGGTTCGGGAAATCCCTGCTTCTTGATACGATTGGCGAGGTCTTCAAGGGCAACAGAGAACTCTTCAAAGGACTCTGGATAGACGGCTCCGATTATGCTTTCGCCAAGCATCCGGTGATCCGCCTGGATATGAGCAATATCCCGAATAAAACGCCTGACGTGTTGGAACGTTCTCTTTTCGAGGAAATCAATGCCTGTATACAGCGAGAAGAAATGAATATAAGCGGAACAGAGTCGGCTGCTCTGTTTAAGCGCCTGATCGAAAACTTGTGGGAGAAATACAGTCAAAGGGTCGTCGTACTCATCGACGAATACGACAAACCGATACTCGACCACATCGACGACATCGAAATAGCCGAAGCCAACAGGCAAGTCATCCGGGGGTTTTACGGCATCCTCAAGTCGATGGATCCCTATCTCCGCTTCACCTTCTTCACAGGAGTATCGAAGTTTACGAAAACTTCGATTTTCTCTGAACTGAATAACTTAAAAGATATCACCATGACAGATGAGTATGTGAATATTTGCGGGATAGCGATCGATGAACTTGATCGGTATTTCGGCGAACACATCGAAAACCTGGAAACCTTAAAAAGATTTCAGGCATATGCCAGCGTCCGCGATGAGATCCTCGCGTGGTACGACGGCTACTCATGGGACGGCGAAAGCAGGGTGATCAATCCGTTTTCCCTCTTAAGCTTCTTCGAGCAAAGAAGATTCGGCAACTTCTGGTACGCCAGCGGAAACCCAAAATTTCTGATCGATCTGCTCAAGACGAAGCCGGAATCCTTTTTGACCCTCAAGAACCTGAAAATCACGGAAAGCATGCTGGACTCCTTCGACATCCGAAGAATGGAAGTCGAACCTCTCCTGTTTCAAACAGGCTACCTCACCGTAAAAGAAACCCTGGAAACCAGAGGCGCCCCGATTTACCTCCTCGACATCCCCAACTTTGAAGTCAAAGACGCGTTCCATCTGCAGTTGGTATCGGCCCTGACGGAAAGCGGTGATGTGCAGGCGGGCCGGGCGCAGATGGAAATCAGGGATGCTCTCCGGGCGGGCGACCTGCAGCAGATGCTTGCCATACTGCGGGGGCTGTTCGCCTCCATCCCCTACGAACTCCACGTAGACGCCGAGGCGTACTACCATTCGATATTCTACGCCGTGATGACCGTGCTTGGCTTTGACATGGACGCCGAGGTCTCGGTCTCAAAAGGTCGGGTCGACGCGATACTGGAACTTGCCGACAAGGTCTATGTCATGGAATTTAAGTATAGTAAATACCCGCTCGAGACAATCGACGAAGAAAAGCAAAAACGCTTCGATCAGGCTTTACGCAGTGCAATGGATCAGATCAAAGACAGGGGCTATCACAAAAAGTACGCGGGATCCGGAAAAACAATATATTTGGCAGCTTTCGCGTTCCTCGGCAGAGACGATATCGAGATGTGCTGCGAGCAGGTAGCGCATAATCAAGCCTAACCGGGATTATAGGATAACGCAAAATCAGCATGCGCCATGTCCAATGAACGAAGATTCGTTCATTTTGTTCCTATTTCTTTACCGGATAACAAGCGAGAGATAAAAGAAGCAATCTCGTTTTTCAGATTACGGTAGGCTCTCTTATCCGGCGTCGCGTTTGTTAAGATGTCGCGATAGCTGTGCAAGCGGCTCTCCACAAAGGAAGTTGCTTCATATTCATCGGACAAGCCGGGGCAATGCCACGATACCAATTCCGCAACAATATCCGCCAGCGATATACTGGCATGTACATATTTTCCGTTTATCGCAAGCGCCATATGTCCATCCGTGTTCTGGTGACGCAGCGGGACCTGGTCATATGCGGGGGCTAAGGCGATCGTTTCATCCGGAAGGTGCAGAATGCTGATGTTCTTTGCGTGCAGATCAAGGTTCCCTATAGCAATGGCAAAAATCAACTGAGAAGCAAATCCTTGGACATCTTCGCGACTCCCAAATCGCGCAAGAGTTTGCGCGATCCGCTTCGCGCTGACTTTCCCGCCGTATTCCTGATACTTCTCCGATCCTCGCGCGCCAAGTGCCTGATTGAAATCCTCCTGATGCACCCTGCTGCCAAATGTGTCTTCCTTTCTGTCATACCGCTCAATCACAAGCGCGTCAGCGCCGTCAAACTCTTCTATCCAAACAGGATGTCCNGTAAGTCCTGCATCNTACGCCATCTGCATACAGAAGGCTTCGTCGAATATCATCGTCNGATAATCCGGAACCATCGGTTTCAGGATATGCGTTGAAGGATATCCATTGTGGACTCTGTGCCATCCTGCCCCAATCCTTGCCAACACGATTTTTCCCTGCACGCCGCCCAAAGACGTCTTTCCCGAGATCGGAGAGTTTCCGAGCGCCGCCTGCGGCATGTGCTCCAGAAGATAGCGAACCCCTTTACCGTCAATTGGTTCGGCTGAAGCTTTCGCGGAAAACTGGGGATCCTCAGGGTCATAGATGGAGAGCGCGCCGGCGACATCCTTCCCGTATTTGCGGAGAAGGCTATATGGCGTTCTTTCTTCTCTTGATAAGGATTCGGATAGCCATTCATAGTTATGGCCTTCAGGTAGAAGCTCTGTAAAGAAGCAATCCATACGCCTTTTTTGCACAGCTGTATATTGCAAATTCAGCGGTACCGCTAAACTCATAATNGTTGAAGACAATGCATATTTCTCGAACACCGTAGGGTCCGCTTCAAAACGGAAGCGGTTGCTGTCTTGCGACAGCGTTCCCAGCACGTTTCCATATAATTCCACGATGAGTTTGCTCACGCCTTAGGCACATCCTTTGTATCAAATTCTGCCAATAATGTGACTTCCGTTTTCTCAAGCATCAAAAACAATCTCTCCATCAGCAATCCGGGTTTTCCCTGCTCCATCTCCCAGACCCACTTCTGGCTAATCCCGAGCAGCTTCGCAAGTTCTCTTTGGCTTATCCCCTGCTGCATACGGCTTTGCTGTAATACTTGTCCTAAAGCAAAAGCATCTTTAATTTTTGTTGTTATCTTCATTACTTCTCCTTCTGACTACGATAATGATATCGAAACGAGCGACTACGTTATTGTAGTCATTATACATAACTTCAATAACGTAGTCAACTATACTTTGCAGAAACTATACTTTGCAGAAACTAATTGCCTGATAGTATTGCCAATTCATCAAATCCGGCCATACTAAGCAGTTCAAATACCTCTCCTGTATACACATCCACACAATAGCGGGCGAATGTAAATACTATATCTGGATTATCATTATAATAGCACGCTATAGCATAGTAATACTTCTCGTTGAAAACACGAAAGCCAATTTCTGTAAAACCTATTTGATGCTCAGCATTCTGTACGCCAATCTTCTCTGAGAGAATTTTAAGCGCCATATCGTATGTTATGGTAAAGTGATTGTCATAAATATCGANGTTATCTATTTCATATTCANGTTTCATTGGCTCTTTGTTGTCTTGAGATCTCGTTTGATCCTGTGAGTAATCCGCTTTTGAGGATTCATATATATAGAAACCGGATGCNCCNGCGACAATAATGATTAACACAACATATGCAATTTTTTTCATCTTTATTCTCATACGCTATATGTTTCCTATTGAACGAATCTATACTTGAACACAGAGCCGGGCAATACCTTGATCGCGGTCGAAGTTCCCCAACTTTACGAATTTACGGATTGCGNGCGTCACTTGCCGGACAAATANGCCCNGATTTCTTCGGTCGCAACCGCCGATANGCCCGCACGTCCCGCAAAGTCAGGCCACATGGCTATGGCGCGCTTTACTTCATTCCATGCTTTCCGGGCATAAGGGATGCCCTGCCTTTCGGCAAAACGCATAAACCCTCGATCATCCACGTCTCGAAACGCGCCGGATATNCCCATGAGGTGTTCTCTCAGCCATATGCTCTGGGAATTATATGCAAAGGTAATATCAAAAGCGGGCGCCANCCGCCAATGCCCCTGCCCATCCATGAGAAAAGCGAAGTTCTTGCTGTGGTCATCGCAATTCATGGCAAGGTAGTTGAACACCATCCTGCGNAACGCCTCTGTTAATGCCTCTTCCGGAAGCNCCAGGCGCCGAATGACTGCAAACAAAGAGTCGTAATGGTTCGTACGGGTCAGGTTGTAGTCGATGTGGTCCATTGCGCATAGGCTTTGCATATGTATCTTTTCCGGCAAGCTTCCGGATATCGGCTCCGTACGGTCAAAACGTTTGGACATAAAGTGGGCGCGCCCGTTTTCATGAAATAGTCGTGTTTCCGTCATCTCTATCCCTGCCGCCTTCGCCATGAGCGAATAGGCATATTCAATCCTGCCGTATTCCTGTGAAGCGCCAAGGGTTGCGTCGGCGCCGACGCCGTCAAATTTGAGCAGCCAAGATTCCATCCCTTTTTCCGGACGCTGGCCGGGGCGCATCGTACCTGTCGCAGGATCGATATTGATGACAGCCTTTGCCCTAGCCCCACCTGCGCTGGTCCCAACCGAGAGCAGCTGGCGCAGCGCACGTTTTGCCTTGCTATCNGTATCGATGGATCCCATGACNGCATCCTTGGCGGAATGAACCAGTTGCGCAAAATCCAGTATATCGGGTTCCTTTCCGAGGGAGCGTGCGGGGCGGAACTCCAGTGCGCCCATCGCTCTGTCGCCTGTATATGCCAATCGGTCCAGCGCTGTTATGTCATCCTTGGTCACGCCTTTTTCCGCCAGCCTCGCATCAATCAAGGCATTCCCAAAACGGTCGGGGAGCGCATCGGCGATGGCAGCAGGCAGTCTATGCCAGGTATTCTCCGCCAGATGGTCAAACACAACAACACCGGCAGCCAGAGGCAGATGTAAGGGGCTGATAGAGTATCCTACGCGAAGCCATGAGGGAGCATATTCGAACGCATAATACGGCTTATTGCGTGCATCCGGTGCAAGCGCGCCCACCGTTTTTCCAAACATGCGGACTTCAATCGCTTCCACATGGGCAAATGCCATACTTGCTCAGCCTTCCTTCTTTTTGCGGGGAGCCCGCTTTGGCTCTGCAGCAAGCCGTCTCGCCTCTCTGAGTGCCTGCAGAGGGCTACTTACGGTGCTTTTCTCGATCCAATCCTGCAGGAAGACGGTTTCTCCCATCGCATTGAGCACTTTTAGCACGGTCTTAAGCGTAGAACCCCGCCCCAGCTCAAGCGCTCTGACAGATATGGGCGAGAGACTGGCACGGGCCGCCACGTCTTCCAGCGGGAGGCCCTTACGGATTCTTAAGCGGCGGATTGCCCCGCCTAGTGTTTTTTCGTCCAACTCCATGCCGCACACCACCCATCCATTTTGTTTTATTATAAATGGATAAACAGTCATTGTCAACACACATATATATGTCTATTATAAGTTGATTATCTTTATAACACGTACATATATATCTGTTATGAGTGTGTATATCCTTCGGCTCAGGACAGGCTGAATCCGCCGTCGATGACCTGGATGGTGCCTGTCAGGTGCGCTGCTGCGGGGGAAGCCAGAAAAACAGCCAGGGCGCCGACTTCGATGCCTTCCCCCAGACGATCCATGGGCTGCTGGGATTGGACGAAACGGACGAACTCCTCTGTGGGATTCGCGGTAAAGCCGGTACGGATATAGCCGGGCGCTATCGCATTCGCGCGGATATTATACCGGCCCAGCTCCACCGCCATGGCGCGGGTGAAGTGGTTGATCCCNGCTTTCGAAGCGTTGTAAGGGCTTCGCGGNCTATCCCTGTGAACGACGATACCGGACAGCGAGGTTATGTTAATGATAGAACCGCCTTTGCCGGCGTCCCGCATACGCTTCCCTACTTCATAGGTCATGTGCACCACACCGTTGAGATCCGTATTGATTACGCGGTACCATTCGCTGAGATTCTCATCCATATCCAGAAAAGCAGTACGGGTGGATACGCCTGCATTATTGACCAAAATGTGAATCTCTCCAAAAGCGGCATAGACGTCCGCCACCGCTTTGCGTACGCCGGTTAAATCCGTGACGTCGCAGAAAAAGCTCTGATACTGGCCGCCGTATGCCGCAAGCTCCCGCAGCGCTTCCTCCGCTTTCTTTGTATCCCGGCATAAAATGGCAACATTGGCGCCAACCTGGGCTAAAGCGCTGGCGATCGCAAAACCGATGCCTCTGTTTCCGCCTGTCACAATCGCGTTTTGCCCCTTCAGATCGAATGCGTTCTGCATACTGGTAATTGGTTCAATCATCGAAATCCCGCCTTTCTTCAATCCTGTAAATAAAGTATCTCCTTGTGCCGGTACTCCGCCGGCGCTTACCGCTTTGCTTCCTCATTCCGGATAATGGCGTTCACCCATACATGGGCGGCTGTACTCATAAAATGTACGCAGGCGTCGTCAAACTGCCGCTCATTGGTGATGTCCTGGAAAGCTACGCAGCCCCACAATTCGTTTTGAATAAATACCGGGCTTAGCAGCAAAGACTTGACGCCGAATATCCGAAGGAAGGCAAATTCAAGCATTGTCATCATGCTCGCGTGAGTATTAATACTCATCCCCGCAGACAGCACCATTAACCAATTATGCATGACCGGATAATTGGGCAAAACCATCAGTTCACTATTCATAGAAATACGGCCGCCCCTCAGCTTATCCCAGCGATAGATTTGCCCGAAACGTTCGCCTGCGCCGGCGTCAACGAAGCGGTAAATCACGATTCTGTCCAGGTTCACCGCGTCGGCAACCGGGCTCAGGCCTTTCTTGATCAGCTCGTCAAAGCGATCGGCCCTGCGATAATCGTGAGAGGAAAAAATGGCCGCCATTTCGGCAGAGGCGACAAGCATCTTTTCCCGCTGTTCCAGCAGGCGTTCCGTCTTGACCCTCTCGTCGATATCCATCAGCGCGCCGGCGGCTTTAAGCAGCACGCCATTTTGGTCTCTGTGCGCGGCGCCAAAGGCGCGGAAGTACCGGTAGTGTCCCTCTTTCACTTTAAGGCGATACTCCATATCGTAGGGCTTTTCGTTGGTATAGTCGCTCAGATATGTTGAAAAAGCCTTCATTACCCTTTCTTTGTCATCCGGGTGGAGCCTGTCGCTCCAGCTCCGCATAACGTTGGTAAAACTTCGTTCATCCGTGAAGCCAAGCATTTGGCGGAATTCCGGAGACCATGTAAATTGATAGACCGGTTGATCCGGGTCCGAACTATCGACAATCAGGTCCCAAAGCGCAATGTCAAGGGCGTCGCCGGATAGCTTATATTTCATCAAGTCGTATTCGGTTGCATTCCGGTAGTTACTGACCGCTTCATTCACCAGTTGAATGATCTTCCCCTCTTCGGGAGGCAAATGGATATTCTCCATAGCAATGCTCAGGTCGCCTGTCCTGCCGGCTTCCGTAAGCCTGGCAAGCGCCTCCATCAATGCGTCCGTGTATTGTTGTGGTTTCCCTTCCCCATTGGTATCGGTCCATTCCGGCATGTTTCCACCCTCCCCTTCTATATTGCGCAGCGCCTTCTGTATCGCGCAGCGCCTTCTCTCCCGTTCGGTAAAGCAGTCCGGATTATTTCCCGGGCAATGATTCTGCCCCCATACACAGTTCGGATTATTTCACGCGGAGTTTCTTAACTGCCTTTCGAATCCCGGAAGGATTCAGTTCATACATAGGAAAAATCTCCCTCACGGCGTTAATCGAGGTATAGGAAGGTTCTTTGCCCCACCGCGCTTCCGGAACCGGATTCAGCCATACAGCGTAAGGGTAACGCCTTGCTATTCGGGAAAGCCAGGTATAGCCAGGCTCCCTGTTTCGCTCGACGCTCCAGTCGAGCGCCCCGCCAGCTTCCATTAATTCCCTTTCGCTCATTCGGGCGTCGCCCACGATGAGCAGCCGGCAATCTCCGTTATACAGACGAAAAAAATTCTCCAGCGGAACCGATTCCTTTATATCCAGCCACTGCTCTTTATACACCCTGCCGTAAATACAGTTGTGGAAATAATAGTAGCGGATTTCTTTGAAGTGCGTACTTCTTTGGGCGGCATTAAAGAGCCTTTGGCAAACGCGGTGATGGTTATAGATGGAACCGATGCTGTCCATCAGCAGGATCAGCCGGATGCTGTTCTTCCTGGGCCTGTCCCATTCGAGAGAAAGCCGGCCGCCGTTCCTGCAGGTCTCCTCAATCGTGGCGTCCAGATTGAGTTCCTCCCGGGGCCCTTCGACTCTGGGCGACAGCAGCCGCAGCGAACGCAAAGCCATTTCAAACTGCCGGATGTGACTTATACTGTCGTCCCTGTAATCCCTGTATCTCCTCCTGCCGGCCACCTGCACCGCCGTCATGCCGCCTGTGTTCTCGGCAAAGCTGATTCCCCCGAAACCGGATTCGTCCGCATCGGCGGAGGTCGCGGTTTCCGCTTCCGCCTTGATCTCGTCGCTCTCCGGATTCTTCGTTGTAGCCGGCGCTTGTCCGGTTTGCCGTCCGGCGTTTTGCATTGTCTTGTTTTCGTAAGTAGCGGGATTGAAGAAATCCGGATGATAAGAACGNTCGCTCTTGGGAAGTTCCGGCGTTACCCGGGTTTTTTCGCTTTCGGCGGATTGGCTGCCGAAATACCGGATAAAGGCGGCGTCATACCGGTCATAGATGCTTTCGCTTTTGACCAGGAGGCTTCTGCCTAACTCATAAAAGCCACTCAGGCTGTTGTCCGACAGCTCCAGCGACAGGGCTTCCATCAGCATAAGCCATTCCTGGAGGGATACCGGCACGCCCTCTTCCCGCAGGGCGCGGAAAAAGCCATAAAACATTTTCTCAGTTCTCCTCTATATAAATCTAGAAATCATTCTATATGGGGCGCTACCCCATACCCCGTCGGGTTTCGCGTGCACGCTGCTCATCTCTCCGCTCTCTACGTTCGCGGGGCGCATCCAGATGCGCCTCTAGATGAAACCCGATGCATAGATTCTTTAGCGGGTTTCCTCTAGCCGTCTTTTTACCAGATCGACGTCTTCGTTATTCTTCATCAATACGCCCAGAAGCGGCAATTCCCTTTCGATTCTATCCGTGCCGATATTCTCCTTACGCAATACCTTGATCCAGTCCAGCAGTTCGCCGGTGCTGGGTTTTTTCATGACGCCCTTTATGTCGCGCAATTGATAAAATGCGTTCAATGCGCTCCTGGCGAGCCCGTCTTCCAGATCCGGAAAGTGCACGCGTAGGATTTCCCCCATCATTTCCCGGTCCGGAAATTCGATATAATGAAACACGCACCTTCGCAGGAAAGCGTCCGGCAGTTCTTTTTCGGCATTGCTGGTGATGACCACCACGGGAATGCTTTTGGCTGTCACCGTTTCCCTGGTCTCCGGGATATAGAAGCTCATCCTGTCCAGTTCCCAAAGCAGGTCATTCGGGAATTCGATATCGGCTTTATCGATTTCATCAATAAGCAGCACGGCCGGGGATTCCGAAGTGAAGGCCTCTCCGAGTTTGCCCGGGTGGATATAGCGGGCGATGTCCGAAACGCCCTCCTCGCCAAACTGACTGTCATAGAGGCGCTGGACCGTATCATANACATAAAGCCCTTCNTTGGCTTTCGTCGTGGACTTGATGCTCCAGACGATCAGCTGTAAGCCCAGACTGTCCGCGATGCTTTTCGCCAGCATCGTCTTGCCCGTCCCCGGCTCCCCTTTGATCAGGATAGGCCTTTCCAGCGTGATCGACGCGTTCACGGCGCTTTTTAACTCGTTGGACGCGATATAGTCTGCCGCTCCGTCAAACTTCTTCATATTTTTCATCGAGAAACACCAGGCTTTCAAAAAAACATATGATATAATATAGGACGATTGATTTCCGTTTCGGGAAGGGGAGGGTTCCTGCATGGCAGCGACACAACAGGCATTCACTTACGAAGAAAAAGAAAACATCGCCTTCGTTACTCTGGGGAATCCCCAATCCCTGGTCTTTTTTGATAAACAAGTCTTTGAAGGCTTGACGGCCTGCTTTCTGGAAATAGAGAACAATCCCGGGATCGCCGCCGTCATCCTCAGCGGCAGCGGCAAGGCCTTTGCGGCAGGCTCCGATATCGCGCAGGTCGCTGCTTTAGCGCCGGAAGAGGGGCTTGCCTTTTCCCAATGCGGCCATACCTGCATGAATCTCATCGAGGCCCTGCCGGTCCCGGTCATCGCCGCCGTCAATGGCTATGCCCTGGGCGGCGGCTTCGAACTTGCCCTGGCCTGCGATATTCGGGTGGCCTCGGAGCAAGCCAGGTTCGGCCTGCCGGAGGTAGGCCTGGGCATTGCCCTGGGCTATGGCTCTTCTCAGCGGCTGCCCCGTCTTGTCGGCATGGGGATGGCGAAATATCTGACTTACACCTGCGAAGTCATCGACGCACANGAGGCCTTGCGCATCGGCCTNGTGGAGAAAGTAACCACAGCGGAGGATTTGATGCCTTTGTGCATCTCCATCGCGGAATCCATCCGGGCAAAGTCCCGGATCGCCATCCGCATGGCGAAGTCCGCCATCCTGGAAAGCGCGAATCAGAGTATGAAAGACGGCCTTCTGTACGAGACGGAAACCTTCGCCTGCGCCTTCGCCGACGCCGACCGTGTCGAAGGGATGCGCGCCTTTCTCGAGAAACGCAAACCGGGCTTTACTTCCCGATAAGTATAGCATTCGTTTCCTCCCTTGACAATCAGGCAAACGAAAGCAGGGAGATGGAACGAATTGAGCCTGTGATAGCAAGGAGTGTGATCATGGCAAATAAAGCATTGGTTTTGGCGGAAAAGCCTTCCGTAGCCAGAGATATCGCAAACGTACTGGACGCCCGGCAGAAAGGGGACGGCTATCTGGAAGGGAGAAACTATGTCGTAACCTGGGCCCTGGGCCATCTGGTTACGCTGGCGGATCCCGAGGAATACGGAGCGGCGTACAAAACCTGGAGTTTCGACAGCCTTCCCATGCTGCCGGAGAAGATGAAGCTGATTGTGATCAAGGAGTCGTCGAAGCAGTACCATATTGTCGCCGGTTTACTGGGTCGCGCCGATATCAGCGAAGTGATCATTGCCACCGACGCGGGCCGGGAAGGAGAGCTTGTCGCCCGCTGGATCCTGATGAAGGCGTCCTGCCAAAAGCCCCTCAAGCGGCTTTGGATTTCCTCCCAGACAAGCAAGGCGATCAAGGAAGGTTTCGCCAACTTGAAGCCTGGCAAAGACTTCGACGATTTATACCGGTCGGCGCAATCCCGCGCGGAAGCGGATTGGCTGGTGGGCTTTAATGTCTCCCGCGCACTGACCTGCAAGTTTAACGCCCAGCTATCCGGCGGCCGCGTCCAAACNCCGACCCTGGCCCTGATCGCCGACCGCGAAAAGGAAATCCGGGATTTTGTACCTAAACCATATTATACCCTTAAGGCGAAACTGGAAGGCTTCTCCGCCACCTGGGCCGACGGAAAAATGCAGACGCGCCTGTTTGTACAGGAGGAAGCGCAGCGTATCCTGAGCGAACTGCAGAAGGAAGGCTTCGCCACGGTAAAAACCATCTCCAAACAGAACCGCCAGAAGGCGCCGCCTGCCGCCTACGACCTGACGGAGCTTCAGCGGGACGCCAACAGGAAGTACGCCTATTCCGCTAAAGAAACCTTATCCCTCATGCAGTCTCTTTACGAGCGGCACAAACTGCTGACGTATCCGCGTACCGATTCCCGCTATATCCCCGAGGATGTAGCGGCGACCTTAGCCGAACGCCTCCGCGCGATCGCCGTCGGTCCCTATCAGGCCCTGGCCAAAGCGCTGCTACAAAACCGCAGCACCCGCTATATCGTCAATAACGCGAAGGTCACGGACCACCATGCGATCATCCCTACTGAGGAAGCCCCCAACCTGGGCGCCCTTACCGGTGAGGAGCGCAATATCTATGATCTGGTCGTCCGGCGTTTTCTTGCGGTTTTGTCCGCGCCATACGAATATGAAGACTGCCGCCTGAGCCTATCCATTGGTAAGCACAGCTTTCACGCCCGGGGAAAAACCGATAAAGCGCCCGGATGGAAAATCGCGTATGACCGCTCTTATACGGACGAGGGGGAAGAGGAGGAAGAAAACGAAGATCTGCAGAGCCAGGCTTTGCCGTCGCTGAAGCAGGGCGATCGCGTCAAGATCCTGGAGTTGAGTTTGCTCAACGGCAAAACCAAGGCGCCGCCCCGCTATACCGAAGCNACGCTNCTCTCCGCCATGGAAAACCCGCGNCTGGANGACAAGGCCCTGCGGGACGTTATGCAGGCNACCAGCGGCTTGGGTACCCCGGCCACCAGGGCGGACATTATCGAAAAGCTCTTTTCTTCCTTCTATATAGAAAAGCGCGGGAAAGAGCTGGCGCCCACATCAAAGGGCTTGCAGCTCATTGCGCTGGTTCCGGAAGATTTAAAGTCCGCCGAACTGACTGCCAAATGGGAGCAGGTGCTGACCCAAATCAGCAAAGGGCAGGCGAAAAGCACGGCCTTCATCCAGGAGATGCGCCNCTATGCGGCGGCCCTGGTGTCTTCNGTGAAAGCAAGCGACGGCGTATTCCGTCATGATAATATGACCCGCGATAANTGTCCCGACTGCGGCGAATATCTTCTTGAGGTAAACGGAAAGAAAGGGCGGATGCTGNTCTGCTCCGACAGAAACTGCGGCTACCGGCTNAANCTGGCTTTNCAAACCAATGCCCGCTGNCCCAATTGCCACAAGAAACTGGAACTCCGGGGCGAAGGCGACAAGCGGATGTTTGCCTGTGTGTGCGGCTATCGGGAAAAATATGAGGAATTCGAGAAACGCAGGGCGAAAGCCGGCGCCAGTAAGCAGGCTGTCCAGCAATTTCTGCATGAGCAGAAGCGGGAGGAAAGCCAGGTCAATACGGCCATGGCCGACGCATTAAGTAAATGGAAAGAAGGGTTGTCCGGTGGAGTATAGGCGAATCATTCCTTGTTTAGATATGCAAAACGGCCGGGTGGTCAAAGGCGTTCGCTTTGTCGGGTTCCGGGATGCCGGCGATCCGGCGGAAGCGGCAAGGTTCTATCAGGACGCCGGTGCGGACGAGCTGGTGCTGTTGGATATCCTTGCTTCCCACGAAGGCCGCGCTACTATGCTGGACGTAGTTGCCAAGACGGCGGAAGGCCTGTCGATCCCTTTCTGCGTGGGGGGAGGGATATCTTCCCTCGATCAAATCGAGGCGCTGATCGGCGCCGGCGCGGATAAGGTCTCGCTCAACAGCGCGGCTCTACGCACGCCGGATCTGATCACCGAAGCGGCTTCCCGTTTCGGCAGCCAAGCCGTCGTCGTCGCCATCGATGTGAAGAAAACGGCGGATCACTGGGAGGTCTATCTGAACGGCGGCAGAATCCCCACAGGGAAAGACGCCTTGGAATGGGCGCTGGAAGCGGAGAAACGGGGCGCCGGCGAGATCCTGCTGACCAGCATGGACGCCGACGGCGTCGGTCAGGGCTACGACCTGCCCATCACACGGCAGATCGCAGACGCGGTAAGCATTCCGGTAATCGCTTCCGGAGGCGCCGGCAGCCTGGAGGATTTCCGCGACGCCGTCATCGAAGGCCATGCGGACGCGATGCTTGCCGCCAGCCTGTTTCATTTTCGTCAACTGGAGATCCGGCAGGTGAAGGATTATTTACAGAATCTGGGCATCCCTGTCAGCAGGCTGTGAAAAAAATGTGCATAGCTTCAACCAATTATGATATAATGTCTCCACTTAGCGAACACGCTGCAGAGCGAGTGTGAGCTTAGTGGAACAGATACCATAGACTTAACGATCGCAAGCTTCAAGCGCAGCGGGAGTTTA
>JGI24702J35022_10001328_pt1 | contig 15368 bp, 18 predicted proteins | sample TergutTh196P4_FD_35022 | JGI IMG/M metagenome (IMG submission 35022)
TTACAAATTCCTAATATCAAAACATATCATCGAAATAAATTTTGTAAATATCCTTGTAAGATCGGCGGGAGCTCCAGCCCCCACCCTACATCTCATGATATTTCGTTGAAATGAATTTTATCATTACCCTTGTTAAGTTAACTTTAATGCGTTATCCTTAACTTAACATAAAGCTAAGTTAAGATTGACGAAATAACAAAGGATGATTTGTATGAAATTGGAAATGTTTAAAGCCGGGAATTGGAGACAGAGATATCAATACAAAAGCTTTGAGCCAGCTATGGTCAACTATGAATGGACGTGGGAAGATGCGACTGTATCAGCTTTATTGGAGAAGGCTGCGAGACGCCTTGGAGAGCTGAACGCTTTTTCATTAATAATACCCGATATTGACTTGTTCATACGGATGCACGTTGCCAAGGAAGCGCAAACCTCAAGCCGTATCGAGGGAACTCAAACTGGGATAGATGAAGTGTTGATGCCTGAAGAGCAAATTCAACCGGAAAAAAGAAATGACTGGAGGGAGGTACATAATTACATTGAAGCAATAAACGTGGCAATCATAAAATTAGACAAATTGCCGCTCTCAAACCGCTTAATCAAAGAAACTCACTCATTATTAATGCAAGGGGCAAGAGGAGAAAAAAAAGCGCCTGGCGAGTTTCGGATAAGTCAAAATTGGATTGGCGGGTCGAATTTGACAGACGCCGCTTTCATCCCGCCTCATCCGGATAGCGTGCCGGATTTGATGGGGGATTTGGAAAGCTTCTGGCATAACGATAATATAGTTACCCCTCGCCTGATTCGAGCTGCAATAAGTCACTACCAATTTGAGACGATACATCCGTTTTTGGATGGAAATGGAAGAATAGGGCGTTTGCTTATCCCTCTTTACCTGATTGATAACAAGATTTTAGTAAAGCCGTCGCTTTACCTGTCCGATTTTTTTGAACGTAACCGAGCAAGCTATTACGATGCGTTAACCAGGGTGCGCGAATCAAACGATTTATTGCATTGGATAAAATTTTTTCTGCGAGGCATAGAAGAGACTGCAAAAAAGGGGTGTCTCGTTTTTAGCGAAATTTTAAAATTACGCGCCAGCGCGGAAGAAAAAATTTTCAAGATGGGAAAACGTTCCGGCAGAGCTAAAATTCTTCTTGAGTATCTATATAGATGTCCTATTATCAATGTATCCGAAGTTGAGGAATTGCTTTCGATAAGTACTCCGAGCTCGAACGCTTTAATAAAAGAATTTTGTGAAGCGGATATACTGAAGGAAATGACTGGGAGGACTCGGAAGCGGATTTTTGTTTTTGGTGAGTATTTGAATTTATTTGTCAATTAGCGAGCGGCGGGAGCTCCCGCCCCCCGCCCTACATCTCTTGTTACAATAATACGTCCAAATAGAATTATTCTTCTTCAGAAAATGTTTTTTCCTGATCGCGCTTAGCATGAATAATATGCGTAATGTATACGGTTTGATTGATAATGCGATAGTACATGATGAACGGATTAGCAATCAGCCTGCGGTACCCGGGTTGAAGGAACGGGTATTCATTTTGCGGCAATTCTGCGCCGAGAAAAGGAGTATCTTCTAGCCGACGCGCCTTTGCTTCCAGCAAGTTGACCATCAAGCGCGCTGCGTCAGGGTTATCCTCCGCGATATACGAGAATATATGTCGGATTTGAGCATTTGCCCGACGAGAAAATTCAACTGCGTATTTGCTCATTTATCATCTCACGTAAATCAGAAAAAACCTGGTTTGCCGGTATAGCAGGCGCAACGTTTAAGTCACGGTCAGCCTCCATAAGCTCAACCGTTATTCTCATACGCTCGATCATATCGTTGTACGTTTTGTGACTCATTACAACAAGATCACTTTCACCGTTGCGCGTTATCAGTATTGGTTCGTCCATCTTGTGGCACATTGATGAAAAAGCGTTATAGTCGCTGCGTATTATTGATGACGGTTTAGCTGTCAAAGCCTTTGGGCTGATGAATGCATTCATGTTTTCACCTCGCATGGTATTTTGTTGATATTATTATACCATACTGTATGAAAATCGGATTCGAAATATTTGCCGGTTATTTTACAACCCAATACCCGCCTCCTTTTTTGCTTATTTCAAAGTTGCGCGAAATCTGGAATTCAACCCAAACAACGCCCCAAACGCCAAAGAAAACAATATTCCCGCGTCGGCGCTACAGCCTCCGCCGCCGCTGTCGTCTATAGTGAACCGCGCTTCAAGAGTTTGGTGACTGTATTCGTCGGCGTGAAAGCAGTACACAGTCTCATCGTGTACTTTTACCCCGTTTGCATACCATCCGTCGAATGAGTAGCCTGAGTTTGGAATTGTCCCGTTTGTAGGGTTTGCCGGAACGGTCCCGCAGGGGCGTGTGACGGCCCCTGAACGTTGTAGGGGAGGCAACCTGCCTCCCGTGTAAAATAACCATAATTCCTGAGTCTGATGTTATAAACCCTGACCGTTGCTATATAGAACTGTAGGGGCGTTTCGCGCTCACGCCCTATGATGTGTGTTGGACAACTGCCATAACGGTCCCGTTAGGGGCCGCCCGTTTTAATAAAACCCAGATTAGCGCTACATAGAACTGTAGGCGCATCCCTTGCCTGCATTCCCAGGGCTATTTTTCATAGTATATAGGTAACGCCCCGGCGAGGTCTTACAGGATTAAGGCAATCTCATACCTCCGGCGGCGCCGGAGATTATTGATATCGCGTGCTTTCAGCCCCGCTTCAGGACGATTTTTGTCATAACTGCTATTTCTTTTTCTTTCTTTGTCTTAACTAAATTATTTCCAAATTGCAATACAAATAAACCCGTATAAATGTTAAAATTAGTTATCAATTATGTGACATATCAATATTATGTAGTTACTATGATGTGCCAATATAGAGAGGGAGGAATTTTATTGACTGTATTTGTGCTGACTTTTCTAACGTTTCTATTGCTTTCTTTTGATGGCGGTTTTGCTATCCAATCGGTGGTCATAGGGATCGTTTTTGCTTTTCTTTTAACGATAATAACCGCTTCAATAGAACGCAAATTCCCCGCTTCACGTTTTTCGGGTCTCGGGAAATCCGGACTCGTTAAGTGGATTGGGATAGTGAGATATATTTTCGGACCATTTGCGGTAGGGCTTTACCAAGCCAACGTTGACGTAGCGAAGAGAATTATATTTGGTAATATCAATCCCGGTATCATCAAGTTCCATCCCAAGCTTCGCACGGAAGAAGGCAGAACTTTCCTTGCGGATTCAATAACTTTAACACCCGGGACACTAACAGTTGACATTGATGAAGAAGGATATTTTTACATCCATTGGATCAATGTTGAGAGCATGACTCCAAATGAGGAGCAAATTTGCGGTCCGTTTGCAAAGTGGGCAAGGAGGCTTTTTGGATGAGTTTATCTCTTTATGTGCTTACAGGAGGGGCGATAATTCTGGTTATCCTGGCGTTGCTTTCCGCTGGGAGATTGTTTTTGGGGCCAACTGTCGCTGATAGACTAGTCGCTCTGGATACGATAAATACATTTGTGGTTGTGATCATGATCCTATTGGCCGCAATAACTGATTCAATTGTAATGGTAGACGTGGCAATTGTTTACGGTGCGCTTTCGTTTGTCGGAACACTGTTCTTTGCGCGTTTCATGGAGGGGGGAATATAGCTTGATAGAAGCATTATTAGTCTTGATAGTCCTTTGTGTAGGGCTTCTTTCCAGTAGTTTGGGCGCTTGTTCGCTGTATCGGTTCCCTGATGTATATACCAGGCTTCATGGAGCTACCAAATGTACTACATTCGGCGCGATTTTCGCGGGCTTCTCGGTTTTTCTTTATGCGCTTATCAGATTTATCGTAACCGGGGAGTGGCGTTTTATAGTGCTCATAATTCACGGTATTTTTGCAATAATTGTTCTTCTTATAACTAATGCAACCGGTTCGCACGCAATTGCGCGAGCGGCGTGGCGCAGCGGGATACGTCCGGAGCCATGCGCCATTGACGCGCTTGAAGAGAAAGAACGCGAAATTATTTTAGAATCAAAAGCTGCGGCAAAGGAGGCGTTGATATGAATTTAGCGCACTCAGTGCTTCTTTTATTGATATTTTTATTCGCAGTATTGGCGTTATGGTTCCGCAACTTATATCACAGTATTATGGCGATGGCAGCGTTCAGCCTGCTGTTAGCGTTAGAATTCTATCTTTTGCAGGCGCCTGACGTTGCAATTGCGGAAGCAGGGATAGGCGCCGGGCTTTCAACCGTGATTGCCTTGATTGCTCTCTCAGCTTGCCGTAAAAAGACAACAAATAAGGAGGAACAGCGATGAAGAAAAGCATATTTTTAGCCTCTGCAGTAATAATAGGCGGTTTGCTTTGCGGAATTTTTACCATGACGCATCAATTCGGTGATCCCGGGAAAGTAGTGATGGATGATTATTTTATAGATAGCGCGTTAAAAGACAGATCCGCACAAAATATAGTGACATCGCTCGTTTTTGATTATCGAGGTTTTGACACGTTGGGAGAAGCGTCAGTCCTCTTTACGGCGGTTTGTTCGATAAGCGCCTTGTTCAGAGAAGGGAGGAGGAAATCATGAGACCTATGTCCGTTATTGTGGTGTCTCTGACTAAGATATTCTCCTGGTTCATAATTTTATTCGGCATGGTTGTGATAATGAACGGGCATAATACTCCGGGAGGAGGATTTCAGGGAGGCGCTATCGTAGCCACGTTTGTGTGTTTCATGCTCGCTGCATATGGAGGCAGGAAATTTACAACATGGGTCAACTCCCCTATTTATTCCGGTCTGGAAACTATAGGATTGCTTGCGTTTCTTTTGTTTGCTGTTTTAGGTCTCCCATATTCTTTTACCTATAACTTCATGGCGGTTACCCCGCCTAACCTGGTACTTGGCGGCTGGCTTCCAAGCTGTGGAACTATTTCTCTGATGAATGTCTCTGTCGGTTTTGAGGTCGTCGGAGCTTTGTCTCTTACCGTCATAGAAATGTATGAAGGAACACATATGGATGAATCTCATTTCGGAGGTGAATGCGGACATGACAGGTAACATGATATACACTGTGATTGCTCTCCTGATGTTGATCTCTCTTGTTGCGCTGGTCACTCAGAAAAATCTCATTAAAATCTGCATTTCAATTTCAATTTTAGGCGCGGCTGTAAATTTTTATCTTGTCGCGCTTGGATATCGTTCCGGTGGAAGTGTCCCGATTCATTATCTTGCGGGAGATAATAAAGTGATGGTCCTACCAACGCCCCAATGCCTTACGCTTACTGCTATAGTAATAGCCCTGGCTACCACCGCTTTGATGTACTCCCTCATAGTATTGATATATAAGCATTACGGAACTGTTGAGATTGATGAAATCAGGAGGTTGCGCGGATGAGTCAGCATCTTCCTGCATTTTTACTTGCCCTGCCAATTGGCGGAGCGTTTTTGGCGCCTCTTGCCTGTTACCTGGGCAGAAAGTTCAGAAACTTTTTTTATTTGTTAGTCCTTTTGCTTACTTTGGTATGCGCGGTGTTGATATTTCTTGAGACATCCGCCGGTAAGATTTTGGTTTACGTGATGGGAGAAGAGAGCGCATTACTTACCCTTCCTTCGGGCATGGCGTTTCCCGTTCGTATAATTCTTGAAATGGACGCTTTCAGTGGGTTAATGATACTTTGCATTGCTGTTGCTTCCTTTGCGGGAGCTCTTTTTTCAATTAACTACATGGATAAGTTTTCAGGTTTAAAGCGGTTTGTCTCGCTTTATTTTCTCCTNGTGCTCGGCGCTTTGGGAATGTGCGCGACAGGAGACCTGTTCAACTTTTTTGTGTTTGTGGAAATATCATCCATAGCTTCTTATGGTTTGGTCGCATTCTGGCGGGATAAGCCGGAATCCATAGAAGCAAGCTTCAAATATATGTTGCTGTCACAGGTTGGAGCGCTGCTTCTGCTGGTTGCTGTGGGAACGCTTTACGGAAAATATAATGCTATTAACGTGGGCGCACTGGCATCAATTTTTCAGAAAAGTATGCTTGAAAATAACGTGGGGGCGCCAGCATCAATTCTGCAGATAGGTATGCTTGAAAAGATAGTTTTCGCAATGTTTATCGCCATATTAGCTTTTAAATGCGGCGCCTTTCCCATGCATGCATGGTTGCCCGACGCATATGCGGAAGCTCCAAGCGGAGTAACATGTTTGCTTGTATCCGTAAGCCAGGCTTCATTCTATGGGCTTATGAGGATTTGCTTCACCCTGTACGGCGCAACTTCAGCAAGCGCTACTGCTGCATGGATACTTATAACGCTTGGCTGCGCGTCGATGTTCTTTGGGGTAATGATGGCGGTAATTCAGCACGATGTAAAAAGGCTTATGGGATACCATTCGATTTCGCAGGTGGGTTACATGCTTTTGGCTATGGGGGTTGGATTATTAGCGCTTAGCGATACCGCCTCAATGGCTGAATATGGTTACACGGCTATGAAGGGCGGAATATTCCACCTGTTCAATTACTCCATGTTTAAGGGGCTGTTGTTCCTTACAGCAGGAGCGCTTTATTACGCAACAGGTACGCGCGACCTTGATAAAATGGGAGGTCTTGCGCGTTCAATGCCATGGACTACCGTCATGTTCATGATAGGCGCGGTTGCCATTTCAGGATTACCTCCATTCAGTGGTTTTGCCTCAAAGTGGCTTATTTATGAATCGTCGTTTGCCATTCATCCAATACTTCCTGTTGTGGCCCTTTTAACTTCGATTCTTACTTTGGCGTCATTTGTTAAGGTATTTCAATCTGCTTTCCTGGGCGCTTCAAAAATATCGCTTGCTCCAGTCCGTGAAGTTCCGTTTGGAATGCTGTGCGGAATGGGATTGTTAAGCATTATAATACTTTTCGTATCGTTTTTCCCGCACATTTTTGTCAGCGGGGTTGCAGAACCTTCGGCGCGCGGGCTGATAGATCAAGCCGGATACATAAATGCTATTCTTGGAGGTGTAAAATAAATGAGCAGCACGATTTTCAGCGGTTATGGATATTGGGACGCTTTGATATGGTTGTTCTTTTTTGGCGTTTCCGCTGCGTTTGCATTTTATTTTATCTCCCATGGGCGCAACGATTATCGGAAAGGCACGCCTCAGGATGAGATTTATTATTCGGGAAACGTTGTTCCGCAGGATGGAGCGGACGTATCTGTTCCGGCTTCCTCGCTTTATTGGGGATTCCGCCGCGCGTGCGCGCCGCTTTACGCTTGGCTGGACAAGGTTCATAGCGGAAACGGCGCGGATTACATGGGATATTTTCTTTTGACTTTTGCGATAATATCCATGTTGATGATTTTATTCTAAGGGAGGACATTAATGATGAATTTACAAAGTATGCTGAAGGTCCTGCCAAAATCATTGTGGGTTTTTACATGTAACTCCGGTTCGTGTAACGGATGCGATATTGAAATAGTTGCGACGCTTGGACCACGCTATGATATTGAACGATTTGGAATGAAGCTTGTAGGCTCGCCTCGTCATGCCGATGTACTGCTTGTTACAGGCCCTGTTACAAAATTCATGAACAGTAAACTAAAGAGGATATATGCTCAGATTCCCGACCCCAAAGTTGTCATGGTAATAGGCAATTGCGGATGCTCAGGAGATGTATTTTACGAATCGTATAACCTTGACGGTCCGGTTGATAATATAATCCCGGTCGATGTTTACGTAAACGGATGTCCTCCTCGTCCGGAAGCAATTATTGAAGGAGTTGCCAAAGCGGTCATGAAACTTGAAAGCCTTCGTAACAAAACTGAAAATAAAAATGGCAATGACCCAAAAACTTCCGAAGGAGGCGGGGAAAATGACTGATACTCGTTCCGATTTTAAAAAAGTAACTATTACGCAAAAGGTTCAACATATTGGTATACCGGCGGAAACTGTTGCCCAGAATATAAAAAAAGCGTTGGGGAGCAAGAATGGAGGAAAAGTCAGTATTGTAATATCAGAAAGGACAGATGGGTACGATGTTCCTATAACCTGTAAAAATCTCTGGATAACGACCGCTTATCCTCTTTTCCCTGATGTCATACAGGCTCTTTTTGATATTGACATTCTTCATTTTCATGTCATTTCCGGCTACGATGATGGAGACCAGGTGACTTTAAGATATCATTTTTCACTTTTTTCCTATGCCGGACGCAACGATCGCGTGGGAGTAAGCGTTATTGTCGGAGTTCCTAAACCAGATTTAGTAATGCCTTCTCTTTTCTACCTTATACCGGGAATTGAGTATAGCGAGCGCGAAAACCGTGAAATGTACGGAATTGATTTTGATGGATTGCCGGATAAATCTCTCATATTCCTGCCTGAGGAATGGGACGAAAATATTAAACCATGGCGTGATGACGAAGCGGGATTATCACAGAAGCCGGATACGATCAGGAGGTTGTCGTGATGAGTACAACATATAAAATACCCATAGGGCCTGTTCACGTTGGCCTTAAGGAGCCTGTAACCGCTTGGCTTGAACTCGACGGCGAACGGATAGTAAACACGACGATGAGGTATGGAGCAATTCACCGGGGAATAGAGTTTATGTCCCGGACGAGAAATCCCATTCAAGTAATATACCTGTCCGAAAGGATATGCGGGATATGTTCATTCAGCCATGTGTTGGCGTTTATTCGCAGTGTGGAGAACGCTGCGGGTATAGCTGTTCCACCCAGGGCGCAGTATATAAGGACGCTTGTTTTGGAGCTTGAACGTTTGCACTCCCATATTCTATGGGCAGGCGTAGCTTGCTACAGTATAGGATTTGATTCCGCGTTTCATCTGGGAATGCTTTTGCGCGAGCAGGTCATGGACATTCTGGAGATTCTCACAGGAAACCGCGTAAATTATGGAGTCGCGACGATAGGCGGCGTGAGATGGGATATAACGCCGGAGCTCGCGGGCAGCGTTCGCAAGATGCTCCGTTATTACAGGCGGGAATTCAATCCTTTCCGCGATATAGTATTTGAAGACCCTATTGCTGCTGCAAGGATGAAAGGAGTTGGAGTCCTGTCATATGAGGACGCAATCAGATATTGCGTGGTTGGACCTATTGCAAGGGCAAGCGGACTCAGGAAGGACCTGAGGCACAGTTCTCCGTATGAAGCATATTGCGATATCACAGTCACTCCGGTTGTTCCTCAGGATTACTTTGACGAGGCTCATGGCGACGTATTTGACAGATTTGTGGTACGCGCGATGGAAGTTTATCAATCGCTCGATATCATAGAAAAAGTATTGGACGGATTGCCTGAAGGGGATATAGTTTCCGAGCCGAATATCAATAAAGTCATTGCCTCGCTTAAAAAAGTCGAAGGCGTAGGCTGGGGGCTGCTTGAAGCGCCGAGAGGCGATGATACTCATGTTGTCACGCTTAAAGCGGAGGATGAAAACGTTTATCGCTGGAAAGTCCGCGCTCCCACATATGCAAATGCGGTTTCCTGGCCGGTTATGTTCAAGGATAACGAGCTGGCGGACGCTCCTCTTATTATCAACAGCGTCGATCCGTGCATATCGTGTATGGAACGTATGGTAACGACAGATAAAGCGGGGAACAGGAATTATGTTGACCTCTCAGAGCTTATAAACAAGAGCAGAGAGAAAACCCGGAGAATGCGGGGGGAGATTTGAGATGATAGCTAGTCTGATAATAAAAATTATAGCGGGTGGCGCGTTGTTGATAATTTCAATTATTGCCGCGCTATTGCTTGACGGAGCGGACAGAATACTGCACGCGCGAATGCAAAGACGTTACGGTCCTCCTTTGTTGCAGCCATTTTATGATATCCTGAAACTGCTTGGAAAGGAAAAAATTGTCCCAAGACGCGCTGTACGTTGGATATTCATGCTTGCCCCATGGTTGGCCTGCGTTTTGACTTTGCTGATATTCCTTTACATACCAATGGGGCGTATCCCTCCCGTACTTGGGACCGAAGGCGATATGATACTTATTATTTATCTCCTTGGTTTCTCGGCTGTAGCTATGGCAATGGGAGGATTCGCCAGCGGAAATCCCATTGCAAGCATTGGCGCCGGCAGGGAAATTCAGCTTATGATGAGTTATGAACTCCCTCTTGCAGTTGTTGTTTCAACGGTCGCATGGGTTGCATTTAAGACGAAAATGCAGGGCGCTCCTTTCAGCCTCGATACTTTCACCGGTGTTTCGATATGGAGCGTGGTGGGCGAAGCCGGATTCATCGGACTTATGTGCCTCGCGCTTTCTTTGATAATGGTTGTGCCGGGCGAAACCGGCAAAGGCCCGATGGATATTCCGGAAGCGAAGACGGAGATACTTGATGGATTGATAATAGAGTATTCGGGCACGAATCTTGCGCTTTTAAAAATAACTTTTGCCCTGCGCTCTACGGTCATGGCGGCATTTCTGACAAGCATATTTTTCCCATTTTCTTTGGGCGGTCTTGTTGGATTATCCGGACCATTGCTTGCCCTTATTGATTTTGTAGGATTTTGGGTAAAATTGGCGATTGTACAACTGGTTTTCATTACTGTGATGCGAACGATGTTTGGAAGGTTTAAAATATGGCAGGCTTCTCATTTTTATCTGGTCAAGGTAGCGATGCTTTCTATTGCCGGCCTTATTCTTATCTCTGCCGATATTTTAATGAGATAGGGGCGTGATACAAATGATAAACAGAATTTTACCGGTTATAACCGACCAGGCAACTAAGAAACCTGCTACTAACACGTTTCCTATTCCTCATATGCCTGACTCTTTATTGGATGCTTTGAAATCAAAAGATACAGTGCTAACTCCGCCTGTTAACGTAGGAAAACGTTTTAGAGGGCGTTTGTTATACGACAGGCAAAAATGTATAGGTTGTAAGCTTTGCATAAAAGTTTGTCCTGCAAATGCAACGGAGTATCTGCCCGAAGCCAAAAAGATCCAGATTCATAACGACAGATGTTGTTTTTGTGCGCAATGCACCGAAATATGTCCTGTAAAATGCCTTGCCATGTCGGATGAGTCTCTTAATTCTTCATTCAATCGTATTGAAGACATAATAACGGATACAGGTCCAACAGAAGAGGATTTGGGAGACGAAGAAGTGAATGGCGGCAAATACGCAATTGATGAGGAAACATGTATTGGCTGCACAAAATGTTTGCGCGCGTGTCCTGTTAAAGCAATTTCCGGCAAAGCTAAACAAGTTCATGTAATAGACCCTGATATTTGCGTGGGTTGCGGACAATGCGCGGAAGGGTGCCCGAAAGGAGCTATTTATATAATTTAATAAATATAATATAAAATAACCAGGTTGCAATTAAACGTATGCTTCGTAGTTCTTGATCCCCTTGCCCGACGTAGGTTNCGCCATCGCAGCGGGGATCAAGAGCCGCCTGATGAAGAAATAAGCGGCCAACGCAGCTCACTTCGCCGGTTGCCTGATTATCGCAAAGACGTGTTATGAGGCTTTTTTCATCTTCACAGCAATGTGAGTATGACGCGTCAATGTTCACGTCTTCGCCACGCTCGTCCTTTAGCCGCGAGCGTTAGCGTGGCGGGCGGCGATCCAGAGAGGGCAGGAACGACCGGGGGGCCTGGACACAGTTCAGTGTGCTTTATCGGGGCGGTTACCTCTATTGTCCGTTCTGTTACAAACGGCATTCTGCCGCATGTTTAATGTTGTAGGGACGACCGAGATCGGTCGTCCGTTGTCTGCCGTGGAATCATAATGCCGGAGTCAGCGTCCTGAAAGGACGCAATTTTTCTAACCGCTGGCGTCAGCCGGAGGCAGGCGCAATGCCATAATCCTGGAAGACCTCGCCGGAGCGTTACCCCATTGTATATGGAAGCGCTTGCCTGTAGGAATAGTATGGAAATGTAATGGGCTGGAATGCAAGTAAATCTGATTGTATTTATCTTCAAATGGGAATCATCCCGGCGCAATACCGCATGAATGGGGTTCATATCGCTATGGCGACACTCCATAATCTTGATTGTATCGCAAGTCTGTACTTCCGTCATATTAGTAAACTGAAAACAAACGAAAACAGCGACAGAGGTTGTTCATCGCATGAAAGATTACAACAACCCATTTATATTAGATCTTAGGCATAGTATAATGAATAGTGCGTATTTTTTTACTGTGTGGATTATCACATAGCAACGATTGATGTTGTACAATGAAAAATGATATTTGGCAAAAAAGAATACAAAAGGCTGCAAGTTTTGGTTTAGAGGAGGTGGCTACGAGAAAAGCGCTTTTTGGCGGATGTCAGAGTAATTAATCGGAAACTGTATTATTGTTTGAATTGGAAATACTAAAATTTCATAAATTAATAAGGAGGAACTTCAATGTTTAGAAAGTGTGTGTTTGCGTTTCTTGCGCTATCGCTCGTTCTACTGCCGGTCAAGGCGCACTCTGCCGTTGACGACCCGTTTTGGCCTCAGTCAGAGTACGACAGAATTGAAAATCGTATATTGGGCAATGTACCAGTGGTAACAGATGATGCTTCCGGCTACAAATTTACAGTTGTGGACGCAGACGGAACGCGTAAAGAGATTACTTATTCCGTCAAACTCACGGATTTTACCCCTCGAACGTCTCTGGAGGACGTTATCTCCGCGAGACCTGCAGGAACAGGGACAGGAAGAATTTTAACCAGAACCCCTATCGAGGACTGGACTTGGGCGTTCAGGTCCGCCTTACAGGACGTGGCGGACAAGGGCGGCGGCACGGTGGTGGTTCCCACTCGCGCAGCGTCCTACAGAACCGGCGCGATAAGATTCCGGGGAAACAATACCAGAATCCACCTGGAGGATGGCGTGAAGATTGAGTTTATAAGAAACATGCAGTACGGAACCTATGTCAGGACATCCCCCACAACTATGTTGCCGCCGATAACGTATTCAAACCCTGCGGATTACGACGACTGGTATCCTCAGGAGAAAACGCGCTATGAGTGTCGGGACTTTTACGGCTACTCACCGCTCATCTACGCCTATGGGCTCAAGAACATTGCACTGACCGGGGCGGGGCGGGGCGGCGATAACCCGGTAACCGGCGACGGTCGCCCCACCACCGATATCGCGGACGTCGACGGCAATGATTACCCTGACGGATATATCGAGCCTGAGCCAGGTTCGAAGATATCGATAATTGATGGCATGGCTGACTCGTACCACATGCGTACTTTTACTGTTACTTTGCCTCTTTATGATGTGGACAACACGACTGTAATAGTGCCTTCAGGTACGACCGCGACACATCGTATTGATCCAAACACCGACCAAGCGGTTGTGGGAACCCCAACAGGTTCGCTCACCTACAGCGCGTGGCTCGAGGGCAAAATGAACAATTGGCAGCCTATCGAGTCCAGAATGATGCCCGATCTTGTCCCTTTGAGCAACCCCAACCTAAGCGACGCGCAGAAACAATTCAGAAATGTCAGGAGAGTAAACCAGTATCGCGTGACGTTCCTCGAACCACACGAGTGTCAAAACGTACTTATCGCGGACTTCTATCTTCGCAACTCGCCGTTCTGGCTGCTGCATCCCACGTACAGCCAAAACATACATATCTACGGAGTGCACCTTAATACTCACGGCACGAACAACGACGGTATCGATCTGGATTCGAGTCAGTACGCCCTCGTCGAGAAAAACATCTTCAACACTGGTGACGACAACGTCGCGGTCAAATGCGGCCGGGACAACGATGGATATCAGGACTGGAACATGCCATCCACTCATGTAATTGTCCGTGACAACCTGATGAGAGACGGGCATGGAGGCATAGTGGCCGGCTCTGAGATGGCAGGCGGAGTCGAGTGGGTCTTCGCCCACAACAACATTTTTGATTCGCCCAACTTCTGGTATGGTCTGCGCATCAAAACGAACTCCAGCAGAGGCGGATACCTGCGGCACATCTACATGAAGGATACGGAACTCAGAGCGCTCATGGCATCCTTCATCACCCTCAATTTTTTCTATGACCACGACTCCGACACCAGAGTGCCGACGGCTTCCGATGTCTATGTCTCCAACTGTTATACTCCTCCCACTGGATTCACTGTCAAGCCAAAGCTGGGCTTCATTGTGGCGAAACAGTACGGCAGTTCGCCGGTCAGTGGCATCCACATAAAGGACTGTGACTTAAGTGGTTTTTATCAATCCCCGAACAACCCGGACAACCCCAACAGACCCATAAACAACATTTCCAGCCTGGTGGAAGGAGGCATTTCCTACGATAACGTGCGTATCGACGGGGAGCTGTACCAGCCGCCCGCGAAATCGTCCACAATCAAGAGCCTGATCTTCACCAATTTGCTCAACACCAATGACGTCAGAGTGGTTTCTAAGCCTGAGGACCTCAAGACCATTATCGACGAAAGCCGCGCTAACACGTCGCTTAGGTGGGACATTTCCATTGTAGCCAAAGTAGATGGCTTCGATTATAAAGGCAGGCGCTATAGCATCAACGATACCATCGAAAACTCCACCTATTCAGGTCCCCTCGATAACACAGGAAGCGGCGTACACGAACACTACGACGGCGGGACCAACTACACCGAAGGACGTAGCCCCCACATTAAAGACGAGGACAAGAGATACCCCTACTACAGGGTTAGCGGCATGCCAGCCTACGAGGCCTTCGTACGGGTCAACTCACGCCATACTATCGGTACAACTAATAACGTCCAAGATTGGTATGCTAACCCGTCAATATCCCACGTCGACGCCGGACCGAACTACGTCATCGACCTCCGGACGCCGGGACGGGTCACCCCGATGGGTAACAGCGAGTATCTCATTAAGCTGAGAGAAAATGTCGATATGGGTAATACTTATGCAATACGCACCGGGGTTCCAATACTCAACAAGATAGAGGTCGTGCTGCGCAACGCCCTCTTCACGGATGATCAGGACTTTGTGTTCTACTCGGCTCTGCCGAGGATCACCGGAACGAAGATAGACGCTGTGAAAAATCTCTTTGTTGTGGACTTCGACAGGCCCATGAATAACGCAGCTATCGCTACACTAAGCCTTAAGCTAACCGCCGACGGCTTGGTAGTACCCGTTAATTTAATCGGGCAGTGGAGCAGTGACGGCGCAAGCGTCAGCTTTAACGTACTTGACTCAATTGATGCGGGCAAATTTTACACGATTGACGCGTTTGACCCAACGAGTAAAGTGTTAAGCTACAGAGGTATAGTCCCCATTTTAAGCGGAACTGCCATCACAAGCCTGACCCTCAATGCGGACAATATGCTGATGAAAGCCGGCGAGACGTTCCAGTTGGTTCCAACTATCTTCCCCTCCGATGCTACACTGCCAATAACCTAC
>JGI24702J35022_10001329_pt1 | contig 15367 bp, 7 predicted proteins | sample TergutTh196P4_FD_35022 | JGI IMG/M metagenome (IMG submission 35022)
TGGATGCTTCGCCGGAATTCAACCTGGGCTCTAAGCCAGTCGCGCGGTGACCACCTGCGGTGGGGCTCGTTCGCTTCGCGCCATCCTCCGAAGGCCCCTTCTGAAAATCCGTGGCGGGCTTCTCTTTCTGCTGCGGCGCGCCCAGGGCCTCATCAAGCATGGCATCCACCTCGTTCTTGGTTTGTACGCCCCGGTCGCGCTCCGCCTCCGCTTGCAGTGTGGCCCGGTCTGTGGGCTGGTAGCCGAAGCGCTCCACAATGCGGGCCGCCATGGATGCTTGCTCGGCTGGCACCATGATGTCGCACAGGCCGTCGAGTTTTTTCTTGTGCCCGCGCACGACATAGTAGCCCACGCCGAACTTTCTGGCCTCCTCGCAGAACGCTTTCAGGTCGGCCTCCTTTAGCGCGAACACCTTCAGCTCCTTGCCGGATTTCAGCATGGTCGCAAGGCGTTCCCGCCCTTTGAGCACGGGGCCCTTTTGCTGCCGCTGCTGGCCCGTGTCCCGCAGCGCGGCAAAGATAAATGTTGCCAGTTCCTTCGCGCCGCTGCCGACAAGCTTTGCCGCCATTTCAATGCCTTCCATCGAAAACCGCACGATTTGTTCCGCTGCGTCGCCGGATGTGTTCATGGATCAAATGCTCCTTTCTGATTTTTTCCTCTTTCCGAACAGTGTTCAGCTTCTCCCGCATAACGGGGGTGCGCGTGATGATTCTCTCACAGATTTTCGCCTCCTTCTTTGATGCTGTTTCTTGAAATGAAAGCAGCTGCTCAGGCGTGTCGATCTTCTCGCGCCAGAGCAGCCGGGTTTCCTCGTCGAATTGTTTGAGCTTTATAATATCCTCCCGCAATAAAAAATGCACTTTTCGATTTAGGTGCTTCTGGTATGGCGTTTTTTTGTGCGGGAGGATGCCCATTTTATATAGGTATTGAAAGTACAGCGCCCGCCAGCCCGTTATTTTTCGCGTCCGCGAAATAGGGCCGCGCATATGGCAGCGCAGGACAACCAGCGGCGGGGGCTTCTTCGGAGGCACAGGTATCTTCATACGGTTGTCCAGGATACGCTTCTTAATCCCCTCCAGGGAATACTCTGGGCCGAAATTGCGCATGAGCCGCACGAAGCGTTCCTTGCCGGGCGGCCGCACGGAGATGTCCTTCCCCTGCTTGATGGCGTAGCCCTTTTTCCGCAACAGGTCAAAGAATTGCCGGTCTGTCTGCGCGGCGGCGATGGCAGCGTCCATATCGGCTTTCACCATGCCCCGCCAGGTGGGGCGGCCCTGCCGTTCCGCGTTCCATTCGCCGTAATGCTTCGCCCGACCCGGTGCGGGGTCGCGAATCACAGATAATCTATGTTCCCGGCATAGGCGGTCGGAAGTGGCGCGCATCAGGCGGTAGGTTTCCTTGCAATCGTTGTACTTGCCGCCGTCCGCGAAGGAAACGCTGTTGAGCAGGAAGTGGTTATGGATGTGATGGGCTTTGTCCAGGTGGGTTGCGACAATGATTTCAAAGCGGTCGCCCCACAATTCCTGGGCCAGCTTGATGCCGATTTCGTGCGCCAAGTCCGGCGTGACCTCACCGGGGGCGAAGCTCTGGTAGCCGTGGTAGGCCACGTTGCCGCCCAGCTTCCCGTAGCGTTGCTTGGTTTCCATCATGTCTTCACGGGCAGTGTCGGGGCCGCAGTTCAGCCCGGTGACGTAGTGGCTACGGTCGGTCTTTTCGTCGCGGGTGGCGTAGCTGATAACGTCACGGAGGGCCTGCTCATTTTCCATTGCCTCCGCGATCATCTGCGGCACAAACTCCGGGTTGGCAGTTTTGTCGGGGTTCTCCACATACTTCACCACATTGGCAATGCTGCCCTTGATAGCCCATATCGCGGTCGTCGCCATCGCGTCACGGCTCCCTCCGCTTATCGCTTTCGCCCCGGGCGGCAAAAGGCTCATCGCTGCGGGGCCGCTCCTTATCCCCACGAAGCATATGGCTTCGCGGGAACCCCGCCTTTTTCTCCGGCAGGATCAGCGCCGCCGTGATCTGCCGCACCAGCCTGCGGTATTCCCCCACGGCCTCATCGTAGCGGGTCACATCAATTTCTTGCAGGGCATGGGCCTTCTGCGCAATCTGGTTGAGATTGTTGCCTACGGCCCGCAGTTCCTGCATGAAAGCGAAGTAATCCGCGGGCGGGCTTTCGCGGGGAACCAGGTTTTCAATCAGCTGCCGCAGGTAGGCTTCCTGCGACAGGCCCGACTTTTTAACCCGCTTCTTGAAACGATTGCATTCGTTTTGATTGACCCGAAACGAGATTTTTATGTTTCTTTTGAGCAAAGACAACACTCCATTCTATCGATTTCCGCTGCGCGGGAGGGGTTTCAGGGGAGCGGAGCGTCCCCTGAGAGAGGAAAGTGCCACCACTTTCCAGTGCTTGCGAACATAACAAACAGAAAAAAAAGAACACTATGGCAAGTGCTCTTTATGCAGGGATTTCAAGCCCAAATGATAACGCAATTCGTCGTTCACATCCTTTCCATGGATTGGCCGTTGATTGCACACGGAGTATTTCGTCCCCATCGCAATAAAAATATTCTGTGTCGCCGCACGTCCCGCAAGGTCGTTGTCCAGATGCAATTCAATATGCTTTATTTCGGGGTAGTTCTTTAAATAGCGTGTCAACGCAACAGGCAACCGTCCGCTGGCATTTTTCGCCGGGGTGAACACGCCAGCCAGCGACAGCAGGTGTGTCTGCCGTGCGTCAGGATATAACGTGGCATAGGAGAGCACGTCAATGGCACTCTCGAATAGATGGAGTGCATTGCTGCCCTCGGCGGGGATGGAAAACGAGAAGCGCTTGTCACTACCGCTGGCCTCACCTTTGAAGCTGGATTTCGTGCCCCGCAGGGCAGCGTAGCGGGGCGTACCCGCCTTGTCCATGCCGACAAAAACGGCATTACCGTAGTCGGCGCTTTGGTAGAGCCGCCTGGTTTGGATACAGAAATCTATGATACTGCGGTCAATGCCGCGCCCGGTGAGATAGGCGATCACGCGGTTGTTGTTGGGGGCAGCGGGGGGCAAAACAAGCTCGCGGGGACGTTCAGGGCATAAAAAAACGGGCGGCTCTTTTGAACCACCCGCCTGCGCCGGGGGAACTATGGCTGGCGAGGCTTGCAGGATTGCCTCCACCGCCTGTAGAAAAGTCATATCGCGAACCTTTATGAGGTAGTCGAGGGCGCTGCGCCCTGCAATGCCTCGGCTGTTCCAGCACCATAAGCCATTAGAGATTTTTAGGCTGTCATGGGTTTTTGTGCAATATTCGTTGCCCGCGACATGGACAAGTTCTTCGGGGTCAAAGCGTTGGAGGTAGGTTAGTAGGTCTGTTTGCTTGGCCTGGGCCACCAGGTTGGGGTGGATGTAGGGCATATTATCACTTCCATCTATAGATTTTGCTTGCCATTATGGCAAGGTTGATGTTGCCACAGGAATCCCCTTTTCCTTTCGATTTATCCCAAATATATCCTATCACCAGCCTACAACAACAAACAATGAACTCTGGACAAATTTTCTCCTTGACAACCCACAGCCGCCCTTATTATAATGAAAGAGAAAGAAATTGCTCGCGGCAATTGCCGCGGCCGGTGCGAAGCGTGCGTGACAAAGGAGATTCGTTATGAAACATAGACCCATACGCAGTTTGAAATATGTGGTTCCTACGGTTGCAGTCGTCCTGGTCAGCATATTGGCTCTTACCCAAGGCGCGAGCTTCGCCATGCCGGATACCCAGGCGGACACCGGAGACTCCTTCATATCGCAGGACGAAATCGCCATGGAAGACCAACTCGGCGAAGCTATGACTGATGTGGAAGATGCCACGACAACGGACGCAGAAGATAATCCTGACAAAGCGGAAACAGTACCTCCCGATCTGCCCGTACCGGCAGATACTATTTCCATGCCCAGCGAATTGTCGTTTGATTTCGCGTTGGCGTTTACCTCGGACAAAGTGGACGCGGAGCTTGCAGCCTATGCCCGGATGGCGGACGGCGGCTTTGTTGTCACGGGGCGCGGAGCTATGGTCGCGCGCTTTGACGCCAGCGGGCGGCTGCTCTACACCCGCCTGTTCCGGTGCGGTTGCGAGAGCACGTTCGATAATGACAGTCATAGCATGTTCGATGATAACAGCCATAGCACGTTCTACAAGGTAATCGCTACGCGGGACGGCGGATACCTCGCCTGCGGCAGCACGAGCTGCTACTCTGGCGGCGACTTTGAAAAGGCGGGCATCCGGGGCGTCGAAGGCGACGGCACCGCGCTTTTTGTTAAGTTCGACGCCAATGGAAATGTCCTATGGGCCCGCACCGGCGCCGCTGTCAGGGCGCACAACGTCAGCGGGTACGCGGCTGGCAGCGTATACGAGACCCCGGATGGCAAACTGATCGGCATGGTGGAAGCGTATGCACTGGACAGCTTCGCAATCTCTTACTTCCGTTTCTGCTGGGACGCAAACGGCAATCCGCTGACGGCAAACGAATTTGAATACCTGCCCATGCCGGTGGAGTATATCACGGATATGCAGGTCCGGGAGGACGGCGGCGTTATCGCGGTCGGGGGCCGGACAGGAAAAACGCCGGGTAAGGCCTATACCGGCCTCACCGGCGCGTTTTTCTCCGTCAACGCCGACGGGAGCCTGGTGTTTATCCGGGAATACCCCCAGATCCATTTCGAGGGCCTGCTGCGGACCGGCGACGGGCAATACATCTTGAACGGTATGTTTTCGAAACACACCGGCCTGGCGGACCTGAAGCGCGCCGGCGTCACGCCTCCGCCCTCCTACAGGGAAAAGCAGGACAGCGGCGTGATTTTTATCCGGATTACAGCGGATGGCGAATGGGTCGGCGGCGACATGATCCTCGGCGCGGATACAGAGGAAAACGGGCATTCCCGCTACCTGACGCTCCTGGACAACGGCGAGGCGTTGTATGATGTTTTCTCAATGGACAAGTTCGTCGATCCCTTCAGCGGCAACATCCGGACCCAAGACGGAATTGATCTGTACCGCATCGGCAAGGACGGAAAGCTGGCGCAGGCATATGCCCCCAAGTCCGGCCTGCTGACAGGCAGCTACGGCGGCCTGGATGGGATCATCCGGCTGGAGGACGACTCCATGCTGGCCGTGTGCTTGGAGAATCGCAGCCCGGGGTATATACGGGTGTTGACTGTAAATTAATGGCAGCTCTGCGACCGAAAAATCTACAGCACCATCTCCTGCTTTTTGCGCTGCGGTGTCCAGGCCGCAGCCTCCCCCTCATCCGGCGCGTCGTCCGCCAGCAGCACAGGCTCCGGCTGATCCACCTGTAAATCCACTTTCAGTTCCGCCAGCCGCCCGGATTTCTCTGTCAGCTCCTGCTCTCGGGAGAAGGGCGCGGCGGCTTCTCCAGCTGCCTTTTCCGCTTGCGCCCGCGTGTCCGACAGGCTGTCCTCGAAGCGTTTCAGGCGGGCCGGGATGCCGTCAAGCACGTTATCAATGCGGGTCAGGTTGCCGAAGATGTCCGATCCCAGGGTAGTGGTATGCCAACCATGATGGCCCAGGGTGGTTTTGTGTACCTTCTCATGGTAGTCAAAGGCCAATTCCACCTTGAAGCCCCGATAATGGCCAATAGGAATGAAATCTTTGCCGGTGGTGGCCTTGCACAGCTCCAGCAGAGCGCTGCCCGCCGCCTTCCTTTCGGTATACACCTGCCCGTCAAGCTCTATGGAGAACTCGCCGGGCGGATTCCCCGTCAGGTGCGCCGCGTCAGCGGTGTAGCGTTTCACCAGTTCTTCCAGCCTGTATATCTCCCTGGGGTAGTTCTGCCGTAGCTTGTCCTCCATCTCGTACCGCTGGCTCATATGGCTGGATTTAAGCACCCGCAGCTTGCTCACCTCGGCCTCCAAGTTGCACAATTTCATGATGCGCGGATCGCCGGAGGCGATGGCTTTCACCTCCGCGAAATTCAGCACGGCCTCGTCCACGTCCTGCATCACCCGCGCCGGGGATTTGGATGTGAACACCTGGGAGATAAAACGCTGTTTGTTTTCGATGATTTGGTACAAATAGCTGTCGAAGGTGCCCTCTGTCACGTAGCGGTATATTTCCACTTCGGGGTTGGTGTTTCCCCTTCGAACCAGACGGCCTGCTCTCTGTTCCAGGTCGCGCGGCCGCCATGGGCAGTCGCAGTCATGGATGGCGATAAGTAAGTCCTGCACGTTTGTTCCCGCGCCCATCTTGGCGGTGCTGCCCAACAATATGCGTACCTGCCCGGAACGTACCCGGCCAAACAGCGCCTGCTTCTGTGCCTCGTTCTTGGCATCGTGGATAAACGCGATCTCGTCTGCGGGCACCCCCTGCAGCAGCAGCTTCTCCTTGATGTCGTGGTATACGTCAAACTCCACACCGTCATTATCACCCCACAAAGCCTGCGGGCTTCGCGGGGACCCCGATTTCGGGGTGGACAAGTCAATGAAAACAAGCTGCGCCAGGTGTTTGTCGGTGGTATCCCGCCAGATGCGCAGCGCATTTTCCACGCAGAGGTTCACCTTGCTGACCGCGAAATCCGGCAGCAGCGGGTTCGCCAGCCGTTGGTCGAGGGCCAATTTTCTGCCGTCGTTCGTCACCAGCAGCATATTGTCCTCTTTTGGATTCACTTCGCGGTTGCGGATTTTCTCAGCGCGGGCGGCCAGTTCCTGTACCATCTCCCGCTGTTCCTCGCTGGGCTTGGCAGCGACAACGTGGAAGCGCACCTTTGGCGTAGGCAAGTTCAGCATATCGGCGGTCTGGATGTCGGCCACTTCCCGGAACATATTCATAAGTTCCGGCAAGTTGTAGAACCGGGAAAAACGGGTTTTCATGCGGAAGCCCGTGCCCTCCGGGGCTAGCTCCATGGCCGTCACCGTTTCGCCGAAGGTGGAGGCCCAGCAGTCAAAGTGCTCCAAGCCCCGCGCGACAAGCGCCTCATACTGTAAGTACCGCTGCATGGTGTACATTTCGGCCATCGTGTTTGACACCGGGGTGCCCGTGGCGAATACCACGCCGCGTCCGCCCGTCTGTGCATCCAAGTAGCGGCACTTCATGAACAGGTCGCTGGCTTTCTGCGCGTCGCCCTGGGAGATGCCTGCCACGTTGCGCATCTTGGAAACGAAGGCCAGGTTCTTGAAGCAGTCCGCCTCGTCCACGAAAATCAGGTCAATGCCCAATTCCTCAAAGCTCAACACATCGTCCTTGCGGCTGCGGTCATGGAGCTTTTGCAATCGGGTTTGCAGGGAGGCTTTGACACGTTCCATTGCTTTAATGGCCACGCGCTCACCCTTCTGCTCCTTCATTTCGATGATACCATTGGTAATGTCTCTGATTTGATCGCGGATGAATCTGTCCTGCCAAGCTTCGCTCATGGAGATTTTCTCGAACTGCGAGTGCGCAATGACGATGCCGTCATAGTCCCCCGTGGCGATGCGGGCACAGAATTTGCGGCGGTTGCGCTTCTCAAAATCCTTTTCTGTAACCATGAGCACGTTGGCGCTGGGGTAGAGCTGCATGAATTCGGCGGCGAACTGGCCCACGATGTTGTTGGGCACGACGAACATCGCCTTGTGGCAGAGTCCCAGGCGTTTGGCTTCCATCGCGGCGGCGATCATGGTATAGGTCTTGCCCGCGCCTACCACGTGGCCGAACAAGGCGTTGCCGCCGTACAGGTGCCGGGCGATGGCGTTCACCTGGTGGGCATCCAGCCGGATTTCCGGGTTCATGCCGGGGAAGCGCAGGTGCGCACCGTCGTATGTTCGGGGCCGGGTGGCGTTACATAACGAATTATATATCCCACACAGCCAGTCACGCCGTCGGGGATCATCCCAAATCCATTCCACGAACTTTGCCTTAATGATCTCCTGCTTTTCCTGGGCGATGGCAGTTTTCCTGACGTTGAGTACACGCTTTTCCTTGCCGTCCGGGCCTTCCTCCTTGTCGAACACCCTGACGGTGCGCAGGTTCAGGGTGGCCTCAATGATATAGTAGGCGTTGAGGCGTTTGGTTCCATAGGTGACTTCAGCGGCCAAATTGCCCTTGTCCATGCCCTTGCCAGTGACACTCCAATCGGCGGTGTACTGCGAATAATGCACCTGTATGGATTTCTTTTCCCAATACCCGGTTTCCAGCAGCTCAAACATAAACTGCTTCACCACGTCGGGGGGTACCCACGTGGCTCCCAGACGCACGGAGATTTCCGAAGCAGTCAGGTCCGTAGGCTGCGCGGCTTCCAGGGCACGGACATTACCATCGAAGGAGCCGTCACTCAGTGCAGCCTGCGCCGCCCTTGCCTGGGCCAGCTTTTCGCGCACGTTGCCGGAAAGGTAATCGTCCGCGGTGACGTATTGGATGGGGGCAGCCGTATTTGGCAGGCGGAAGATCACGCCCTCCAGGTCTGTGATCAGGCGTTCATGCTCCAGCCCGGTCAACTGCGACATGAAGTCCAAATCCACCCGCGCGCGCTCTCCCAGGGAAACAGTCAGGGCCTCGGCGGCGGTGTCAACGTGGGTAATTGGTGCATGGGGCCGGATGGTGCGCTTGCTGAACATATCCGCTTTGGCTTTGAGGTTCCTGTCCTCGTGCAGCACTTCGAGGGAGCAGAGTAAAGGGTAACTGCCATCCTCGCGGAACACCGTGGCGTTGGCGCGGTCATTGAGCAGGCCGTATTTCGCCGTGTAGTTATCATACAACCTATTGAGCGAGGCCTGCTCCCGTTGGATTATATCGTCGGGGGCGTTCTCGGTCTGAAGCTCAATCAGCTTGCGGGCGCAGTCGCGGATTTCGATCATGCCCTTGACGCGGCTGCGGGCCGTGGCGCTCAACTCCTGGGGCACCATGCGGCTGTTCTCGCGGTAATATACCTTTCCTTTAACTATGGTATATGAATAATTGCGTACATCGGGGTCGGCGGGGATGCTTTCTTCTTCAAGCGCGAAATCGCGCCGGGGTTCATCTCGCTCGTAATCCGGGATTTCCGCGTGGATACTCTGGGCAGCCCTGTCCAGCAGGTCGGCCAGGTCGCGGTCGGGGAAGGGCTGACAGGTAGTGTCATAGCCATACTGTGTGGATTCAACTGACATCGTGCCCAGCATCATTTCCGGGTGTTCGGCAAAGTAACTGTTGACCGTAATACCGTTGTCCGCCTGCCCCAGGTGCACCCAATCAGGGTCAATGTCGATCATACGGTCACGCTTTTGCAGGAAAATAATATCCGCGGTGACTTCCGTGCCCGCATTGGCTTTGAACGCATTGTTGGGCAGACGGATGGCCCCGAGCAATTCCGCGTGCTGAGCGATATATTTGCGCACGGCTGGGTTCTGCTTATCCATGGTATACTTACTTGTGATGAAAGCAATAATTCCGCCAGGGCGCACCTTGTCCAGGGCTTTGGCGAAAAAGTAGTCATGGATATGAAAGTGGTGTTTGTCGTAGCGGCGGTCGTGCACGGAATACTCCCCAAAGGGCACGTTGCCGATGGCGAGGTCAAAGAAACTGTCGGGCAGCTCGGCGTGCTCAAAACCCTGTATGACAATGTTGTTATTCTGGTAGAGCTGTTGCGCGATCCGGCCTGTAACCGGATCAAGCTCCACTCCATACAGCCTGCTCTCGCTCATGCTCTCCGGCACCAGGCCGAAGAAGTTGCCGATGCCGCAGGAGGGCTCCAGCACATTGCCCGTGGTGAAGCCCATGTTCTCAACGGCCTTGTACATGGCCTTGATAACGGTGGGGCTGGTATAGTGGGCATTGAGGGTGCTGGCGCGGGCGGCAGCGAATTTCTCCGGGGTAAGTAGGGCGTTGAGTTCAAGATATTCTTCTTCCCATTGTTGGTTGTCGGGGTCAAATGCCTGCGGCAGGCTGCCCCAGCCCACGTAGCGGGAGAGGATTTCCTGTTCCGCGGGCGTAGCAAGGCGCTGGTCGAATTCCAAGTCTTTCAGAAGGCGGAGTGCCTCAGCATTGGCCTTGTACTTGGCTTTCGCCCCGCCATGGCCCAGGTCGTCGTCGGTGATGCGGAAATTTCGACATTCATCCTCCGGGCCGGGGATATGATGCTGCACCAATTCAATGTCAAAGAGAGAGCCATCAATGATTTTCCGCGACACAACCGTCCCCATGGCTTCGGGAATGGGATCATACATCCGCAGGAAATCCAGCGATTCGCTTTTGAATATGGGGAAGCCCGTGCCGTCCTCGAAAGTTACATCCCGCAAGCTGACATTGTATGTGCCGATGCTATCCACCACGTACCGTCTGCCCTGGATTTCATAACGGTCGCCGATGCGGGGCAGTTCAGGGACAGGCACGGGGGAAGCGTCATCGAATGGTTCACCGAATTGTTCCAGCGCATTGTCGTCATCGGCAGGTTCATCCCATTCATCAAGCACAGGTGGATGGTCTGGGAGGCGCTTGGCCCAATCGGGTGCGTCGCTGTTCAACTCGTTTTGCTCCAGGTGGCTGCGGGTATCGAGCACAACATTCTGGTACGTTTCATCCAAAATGTCCTCCACCAGCCATTCCCGGAACATGGGCAGGCCCAGGGCTTCGCCCAGGCCGGGGTATGTTTCCTCATCAAGAGCGGCGGCATCCAGCCATTCCCCGATCAGCGCCTCGGCCTCCGCCACTTCCAAGTCGCGGTCACGCATACGGCGGTAAATGGAACCCTGACGGATTTCCCCCACGATCATGGGGAGGTAGGTTTGGTACAGCTCACGGGGCATGGTGGGGATCTTTTCTTCTGCGGGTAGGACAATCCCGTGCGCACAGGCGTATGCCGCCGCCAGCGAAACTTCGCCGTTGATAAATACTACCTGCCCGTCCTCGCCATAGACCAACTCCAGCGCATCATCCCGGTAGGGAACCTCCATCACCTCGCGGCGGTAGCCCTGCCCGCGGATGTTCCTGAACCAGTCCCGCGCAAAAGAGTTCAGCTGGCGTTCCAACGCGGTATTGACACGCCCGCCATCATCCTCTACCCGCTGAAAAACGCCAAGGCCATCTTGCTGATAGGTCCGCGCGGCAAGCGTCCCGGCCTCCCGATCAAAGACGAACTCCATATCCGGGTCGGCCATCTGGTCACTGTTTTGCTCATAATAGTGCGAAATGGCAAGTCGGCCATCGCCCAGCAAATCCATTGATAGCGGCATGAAGCTTTCCCCCGCCGTGAAGCGCAGGTAGGTCGCTTCTCCGCTGAGGATTTCCGGGGCGATCTGATTCAGGAAGTCATAGTTGCTCTGCGCGGTGGTTTTAGGGGTGCGTGCGGGCGCAGTAACACGGGCGCTCTCCCGCTGCGTGTCCGTGTATGTCCTCTTGAACACATCGTCAACGTCCTTCGCAGGTGCGGCGGGCGCTTCGGCGGTGTCCAGAACTACCCGCAGCAGGCGGTCGTTCTGTATGTCGCCTGCCAGTTCCCGGTCAAATACGTCGCGCGCATATTCAACAGGCTTCAACGGGAATTGCGGGTCGGACAACCGTACAACAGAATCGTCGAACGACTGCACTGTGTACGCAACTGTGTCGATGTACACCCTGTCGCCCGGCTGATATACATACACCATAGGAAGCAGTTCCCGGAGTTCTCCACCAAAAAGCCATGCGTGTTTTCGGGTGAATACATCCGCTGTATGTCCTTGAATATCGGCAAGCGCGTCCAGCAGCTGCTGTGCCTGCCGGGTGCTTTGCAGGAGATCCCCCACTTGCCTGGCGGTCGTATCGTCGGGCACCTCCAGGCCATGCTGAACCAGATACGCTTTTTCGTATCCTTCCAGGATGTTCAGGTAGTCCGCAAGCCGCAAGGCAAGGGTATCCCGCTTTTCCGTGAGCGACAGTTGGGACATGGATTCGATATATCGCATCGTTGTGCGCCGGGCCGCCAACTGTTCCTGTCCTGCCTGATATATAGGATAACGCTCCCTGTCCTCGGGCGTGAGGTAGCGTTCGAGGGCAACCAGGTCGCTGATGCGTTGGGCAACGACGCGCCAAGAAAATGTGTGTCCTTTTGCGTCCAAATAGCCATCCGAAAACCGCAGCCCCTTCGCGTCATGCCAGACATTCAAAGTGCTGTCCCCTACAGGCGAATGGCCTCCCATGCCAAATTCGTCTTGCAGGAACCGGGCATTTTCCTCCGGTGTGTGGGATTCAATGAAATGCTCATATACCCGATACTTCCCGCCGGAAACGCCGCTGCCTCGAGCCAACTCCTGATCCAGTTCCTCCATAGAAACGGAAAAAGCGGCGGTCTTTACAGCCCCCGCTTCTTCGATCTGTTCAATTTGTTCCTCCGGCGTGGGAAAGAACAGGCTTAACTGTAGATAAGCTCCCTCGTCACCAGCTCTTCCGCGCTGGCCCGGATGTTGTTCATCCTGCCCAGCCACTGCATCTGGTCGCTGGCTTTGAGCGCCTCGTCCACGCCCTGCGCCGCCGCCCTCTGCCCGGTCAGCAGTTCCATCCGCGCGGCCGCGGTATGCTGGATCCCCAGCAGGTGCTCCCAAAGTGTGCCCTGGATCATCATGTGCATGTGCAGCAGAGGCTTGTTCTTCCGCAGGTGCGCCAACCGCATCCTCCCGTACTTGCCCAAATCGCCCTCGGTCTGCGGCGGCGGGGCTAGGTCGGGCACCCGATAGCTGTTCACGGTCGTGTAAGTTATGGCGTCCATAATTTTCAGTCCTTTCATCTGCTGGTATGGTTTCATTGTATACCGCTTCGGGCTGCCCGTCAAATGTGCGGGCAAGATTTTTTTGTGTTGACAGCACGGTGGCGGCAATTTCCCGCAGGCCCATCTCCGCTATGGCACTGGTGGCTCCGCCCAGGGAGTTCACGGCGGCAAGGGTGTCGAACTTTAACAGGGAATCAAATTTAAATCCCCCCGCGTCCTCCCCGCAGCGGGACAGCAACATATATGCCACGCTGTTCCTCACGGCCAGAAAGTATGCCGTGCTGTCGATCTCCACGCCCATTTCCTTCAACTGGTCATAGTAGTCCGGGAGGTTGTCTATGGTGAGGTTGTCCGCCGCGGAAAACAATGCGGACGAAAGGCTCGTGTTTGCGCCGGGTTCCCCAAAGCTGTTGTCCAGGGCTTCGATGATGTCCTGCTCGTATTCCGGCTGCACCTCCCACAGGGGAACGGGCTGCGCAAGCAGGGTTTCGTGGGTATCGGTAATGTCGAAATAGTATTTCAGACGGGCGCGGGAGCTGCTGCGGTCGAACACAGCGATGCCCGTACTCCCGGCATTCACATAGCGGCCAAAATTCCTGTTCCAGCGATGCATGTCCAGCACCGCGGTCGCGTCGGGACGCTGGGCGTAGACAAGCAGCTGCTCGTCGAAGGGCAGCTTGTAGTTGTGGGCGGCGGCTTGCAAAAACCGCTGCCAATCTTCCGGGGATTGCGTTATGCTTTTGATGGTATCGTTATATAGCTTGGTGATGGGCTGCAATTTGCTTGGCATAGCTTCTCCTTTCCAACGCGGCGATGGCCGCTAAAATATAGTAAACCTGCTGGGGCATCACGGCGTTGCCGTGGCTTTTAAGTCTGTCCAGTGCTTCGGGAAGCCCATCATCGTTTCGGTAAATCCGGCAGCCCGGTTCGCCGAGTACCCGCAAAGCTGTAGATAGTAAGTCGTGTGGAGCTGCCTCTGTTGGTTCAGAGCTAATGAAACTGTCTTTATTACATTGTTCTTTCGCATAAATATCCATACGCGCCCGTCGCCCGCCATTGGCGTGGGCAACAATAAAAACGCGCTCGCGTCTGTGAACCGCCCCGGCGTGGAAAGCGGAAAACACTCCCCAGCTCGCATCATACCCCAATCCGGCCAGGTCCCGGAGAATTCGTCCGTGAAACCTTCCATCCTCACTTGAGAGTAACCCCCGTACATTCTCTCCCAGCACCCATGTGGGTCTAGCCTCGCGAATGATTCTCGCAAACTCGTCCCACAGATCGCGCTCGTCACGAGATGCCAGGCGTTTTCCGCTGACGCTGTGCGGTTGGCACGGGAAGCCTCCGCTGAGTAAGGTGATTTCGCCAATTGATTTTTCAGATAACGCTCTGCGCGTGACATCGTGTACATCCCTCCATCTAGGCACGTCCGGCCAGTGTTTTTGTAATACCTGGGTCGGATAGTCCGCGAATTCGCACTGCCCAACAGTCGTAAACCCCGCCCATTCTGCGGCCAGGTCGATGCCCCCGATGCCTGTAAACAGGCTGAAATGGGTGAGCATCAGGGTATCCCCCTGTCAATATGCCTTGTCTTTTCATGTCTGCACGGCTCGCCGTTTTTCTCATATTGCCAGGGCCAGGCGCAGGGCTGGTCAAAACCATGCAGAGCGCCCATGAGCATAGCTTTTTCTTGCGCTTTAGTTACGCCCATCGCCCCATTCATGTCGTCGGCAACCTGCCGCCGTACTTCAACGGAATCCTTTGATTCAAACGACTGGATATAGGGCCGCTCCTGTTGCAGTATAACAAGTTCGCCGCTGTCGGGCAGGATGCTGAAGCAATGGCCGGGCAATTCGTGTTTCCCGGCAAGCTCCGGCAGCAGCAGGGCGTTGTCGTAGGCGCGGATGGTGATGTCATATCCTTCCTGCGTCATAGGGCAGCAGCGTATAAAATACGAATAGCCCGCGCTCTGGATTTTGAAGGATATGTCATGCTCCCCGAGGATTTGCACGGGTCGCACAGTTGGGCCGAAATCGGCCAAAGCGGGTTCGCTTTTGAATATACCCCGCCGCAGCGTGCCCAACAGGGCTTTCAATTCGCGCTTAAACGCCGGGGTCGCCAGGTCTTTCCGCTCCGGGCACCACATATGGTGGAAGTCATACCATTGCAGTTCCGCGCGCACATGGCCCACCGCGCCGTAGCCCATATAGCGATCTTCCAGGGGCAGCGGCGCGTATAGCTGTTCTTCCTCAAACGTGAAAGGCTTGCGTTCAAAGGCCATGCTCATAGCCTCGCTTTCCCTTTTAGATATGTTTCAAAGCTCACGCTGCGGAAAATTGCCTTGTGGTTGCACCAACGCTGCAAATGCTGGCACAGCTTGAAGCTCCATAGAGCTTCCACACCGTGTAGAGATTTCACACCCGGCAACCAGCGGCCCCGTGCGTCTACAAAGCGGTGCTTATCATAGATCATGACGTAGGGGTCGAAGCCCAACTGCACAAGGGTTTCAATGCGCCACATATCCTCCGCGTGACTGCTCCAATAGTTCACTAGGACGTACACGCGCAGCTTGCGGGGGTTTGTGTTTGTCAAGTAAAAAGTGCAGCAATGGGGCGCGAAAAAGTGCAGCAGTAAGCCCAACACCGTGTGAACGCGGGGATTCCGGATTCTCGTAGTCGTAG
>JGI24702J35022_10001330_pt1 | contig 15362 bp, 12 predicted proteins | sample TergutTh196P4_FD_35022 | JGI IMG/M metagenome (IMG submission 35022)
GCTTGTTCGACTATTTTCATGTTTTTGAATAATTTCGGCAATTTCGCGCTGTGTCAGTCTTTTTACATTGGTCAATGTAACGATATTGGATAAGAAATCACCATACTGGTTGCATTCACGAATGACGTTTGCGATCATTCGGTTGATATCAGCCTGTATAGGCGCTAAGGTAACTACTTCAACATAATTATCCCTGATGTTCAGTTGTTCGATTTCACCGTCTTCCTGCAGAAACAAATAGGTAAATTCCCGTTCAATCACTTGCCGCTGGTAATCTAAAAATGGATTGCCGGCCGCAGACAGCAATAATATATAAAAACGCAGTTTATTTCCTTTACCCCCCAAACCGGTTGAAATATAGATATGTCTTTCATCGGATAATTCGGTCTCCAATGCCATGCGAATCTCCATCAAGGCCATGTGTGCCCAATCCGTCAATTCCTTACCGGCAGTTTGCGCATATTGCTCTAATATCCGGTACGCTTTGGGGTTTCTGGTGAGCGCCAATGTTGAAAGTGTTTTCTTTATTGCATCGGTGGAAGAAGCCGTATCATAAAGTCCGGCAGATAAATTTTCAATATCAATATCTTCCACCGCAGGCATCTTACGACTCAACCGATTGTTGAATTTGAAATATTCCATTTGCGTTTCGACCGGCACCTGATGTTCCAGAATCTGAAATCCATCTTCAGATAGATTCAGCAATTGTTGGAATTGTTCGAGAATATTTTTTCGTTGCATGATATGGTGATTAACCTTTCGCTTCCCATCCTAATGCGCTTGCACCCAGAATAGCGGCGTCGCTTTCCTTCAATTGCGATTGTAATACGTTGATTTTACCGGAATATGAACTCAACACATGTTTATCCATTGAGCGCTGAATCGGATTCAGAATCAGATCACCTGCCTTTGCCAATCCACCGCAAATAATAATCGCTTCAGGACTGGAAAATGCGATGAAATCGGCAAATGCTTCGCCTAATATTTCTCCGGTCATTTCAAATATCTCTAACGATAACTTATCACCTTTCAGGGCAGCGTCATAGACATCTTTCGAGGTAATCGTTTCAGGGTCTAAATCGCGTAACAAACTTGCTTCAGGGCGGATAGCCAATAATTCTTTGGCTGTGCGGGCTACTCCTGTAGCCGAGGTATACGCTTCCAAACAGCCTGCGCGGCCACATCCGCATATCCGTCCATTCTCCCGCCGCATAATCACATGCCCCAATTCACCTGCGAAGCCATCATGACCGTAGACCAAGTTGCCTCCAATCACGATACCACTGCCCACCCCTGTTCCCAAGGTTATCACAATAAAGTCCTTCATTCCGCAGGCTGCACCATAAGCCATCTCTCCGATAGCTGCTGCATTCGCATCATTTGTCACGGAAACAGGTATGTCATACATCTTTTCACTGATTAATCGAGCTATCGGAATGATGCCTTTCCAGGCAAGGTTCACGGCATTTTCGATACACCCGCTTAAATAATTTCCCATAGGGGCGCCCACGCCGATTCCTTTAATCAATTCGGGACCTCCTAACTGCTGTATCATCCCTTTCAGGCCATCGGTTAATGCAGTCACATACGCGTCAATTTCCGGATAGTCGCCGGTACGAATCGCACCGTTAACTAAAATAATTCCCCTTGCATCGACGACTCCAAAGATGGTGTTTGTCCCACCAATATCAATTCCAATCACATACGGCTTGTCCATGTTATTTGTTTTTTAAAAATTTTACATCATGCAGGGTACAAAGAAAGAAAAAAAAATGATTACTTCCAATCCATTGCCCTCAAATTTATGTTTATTTCGTTTTCATTGCTCAAGAATGTGTGTTGTTTTCGGAATAATTTTTACCTTTGTTTTTTATTTTTATCCAATTAACATGTTAAATATTGAAGCCATACGTTCCGAATTTCCGATTTTACAACATCGGATTTACAATAAACCATTGGTTTATTTAGATAATGCGGCAACTACGCAGAAGCCCAAACAAGTGATTGACAAAATAACGGAAGGTTATTATCATGCCAATGCGAATATCCACCGGGGTGTTCACCGGCTTAGCCAAATAGCTACTGAGGCACATGAATCAGCCCGGCGAACAGCACAACAATTCCTGAATGCCCATGCTGCTTCTGAAATTATCTTTACGCGGGGGACCACCGATGCCATTAATCTAATTGCCTCCAGTTTTGCAAAGGTTTTCATAAAACCCGGTGATGAAGTGATTGTTTCGGCCATGGAGCATCACTCCAATATTGTTCCATGGCAACTTCAAGGCGCCCAACTGAAAGTCATCCCGTTGACACAAAACGGTGAACTTGATATGGAGGCCTATCCCCGTTTGTTTTCCGACCGCACACGTTTAGTGGCAGTCACCCATATATCCAATGTCTTGGGAACCATCAATCCTGTCGCGGAACTTATACGTATTGCCCATACTCACGATATCCCCGTTTTAATTGACGGGGCTCAGGCTGTTGCGCATCATCCGGTAGATGTTCAGGCGTTGGACGCAGACTTTTACGTTTTTTCGGGGCATAAGATTTATGCGCCCACCGGTATTGGCGTATTATACGGTAAGGAAAAATGGTTGGACCGTATTCCGCCCTATCAGGGAGGAGGCGAAATGATAACTTCCGTCACGTTTGACAAGACAACATTCAACGAATTACCCTATAAATTTGAAGCCGGAACACCTGATTTCATCGGCAGTACCGGTTTGGCTGAAGCGTTACTTTATGTGGAATCGATCGGATGGGAAGATATTCATCATCACGAAGATATGCTGTTGAGCTACGCGACAGAACGATTAAACGCCATCGGAGGCGTACATATTTACGGACAATCTTCCTGTAAAAGCGGCGTGATTTCTTTTATCGTCGACCAAATCCATCCGTATGATATGGGTATGTTACTCGACCGGTTAGGTATTGCCGTGCGAACGGGACATCACTGTGCCGAGCCTTTGATGAGAATATTAGGCATAGAAGGAACGGTCAGGGCTTCGTTTGCGGTGTATAATACCCTCGATGAAATCGATGTTTTTATAGAGGGTATCGAACAGATACGAAAAATGTTTTAACCCTTATCATGTCGCTGTTGCCTTATTTCAAAGCACATTGCATCGAATGTGGATGTGATGAAGCAGGGCGGGGCTGTTTAGCCGGCGCCGTATTTGCTGCTGCTGTCGTTCTTCCACCTGATTTTCAATGCGATGAACTGAACGACAGTAAATTGTTGAGCGAACGAATCCGTTACGCCTTACGTCCAATTATCGAACAACATGCGTTGTCGTGGGCTGTCGGGGTGGTTTCTCCCGAAGAGATCGACCGGATTAATATCCTGCAAGCTTCTTTTATTGCGATGCACCGAGCTATCGAAAAACTGACAGTGATACCCGAACATTTGCTGATTGATGGCAATCGTTTTCTTCCTTACGCGGGTATTCCGCATACGACTATCGTTAAGGGTGATGGGAGATACCTCAGTATTGCGGCAGCATCAGTATTGGCCAAAACCTACCGTGACGACTATATGCAGCAATTAGCCGCAGCATATCCTGCCTATCACTGGTCAACAAATAAAGGATACCCCACACCGGCTCACCGAAAAGCTATCCGTGAATATGGTGTAACTCCCTATCACCGGAAAAGCTTTTCCCTGCTCCCGCCGTTGCAATTAGCGCTTCATTTTGAGGAGAGTGTTGATAATCAACCATGTCCCGTTCGTTAGGAAACGAGCGGGAGCAGCGTATTATATAACACCTTCGGTTTTGGTCTGAAATGCCAGGGCATACATGCGCATTTGCTTTAACATAGAGGTCAGGCCGTTGGATCGGGTAGGGGATAAATGTTCTTTCAAACCGATTTGTTCGATAAAAAAGAGGTTGGCCTCAAGAATTTCTTTGGGGGAATGGCCTGAAAGCACATTGATTAGCAATGAAATGATGCCTTTTACGATTACCGCATCGCTTTCACCCTGAAAAAAAACGTTACCTTCTCTGTAATCGGCATGTAACCAGACACGGCTTTGGCAGCCTGCAATCAGGTTGTTTTCCGTCCTGTACTTTTCATCCAAGGGCTGCAACGCATTTCCCATCTCAATGAGTAATGCATATTTATCCATCCAGTCGTCAAAAGCGGCAAACTCTTCAATGATATGTTCTTGTTTCTCGTTTATTGTCATGGTACATCTACTCATTATAAATCACTTCCAATATGGTCTGCCCGACTGCTTTCAATGTCGCAGGGTCAATATTTTCCATCGTATCCTGTTGCGTATGCCAATAGCGGACAAAGTTATGTGGCGTTTCCGAATCATGATTGATAATATCAATACAGGGTATTCCGCGTCCTTTGATTACTGACAAATGATCGTCGGTCACACCAACACCGCTTGCATTGACAAAGAATTTACCATAACCCAAATTGCGGGCGGCGCTCCACACTTTTTCAACGACCGGCGCTGCATATTGGACTGAATAGTATTCCTTCAGAAAGGTAGCGTTCCTGCCTCCCACCATATCGAACAGAATACCATACGCTGCCTTGTAATTCGGAACATGCGGATTCTTAGCCCAAAACTCAGAGCCAAGGCAGTACGAATCGGGACTGTAGTCGTTCACGAAATTAGGTTTCCCATAATCTTCGGCATCAAAGAAGATGATATCTATCCCTATGCCGATACTGTTCAGGCCTACCTGGCGGGCAATTTCAAGCAGTACGCCTACACCGCTTGCNCCATCGTCCGCCCCATCAATCGGTTTATGATGATTGTTTACATCCGGGTCNCGGTCTGAATACGGACGCGAATCCCAATGTGCGCAAAGCAACACACGTTTCGTTTGTTCGGGATTAAATACTCCGATAATATTGGNGGCTTGAAGACGGTCTCCATTGTAGGCAGTCAAAACAGCCTCCTGGGTATAAACCTTAGCGCCAAACCGTTCCAATTCGGAAGTCAGGTAACGGGCGCACTCCCGATGCGCTTCCGTATTGGGCACACGGGGACCGAACTGCACTTGTTGCGCAACAAAAGTATAAGCGCTATCCTGATTGAACGTTGGGGCCAAAATGCTGTTTTTCGTAGCGGTTGTCCTCAAACTGTTTTTATCTGTTACTGTCTTTTGTCCGCAACAAGACAAAAACAAACACCCTGTCAGTAAGTAAATTAGTTTATCCATACTGTTTATTTATTTATGTATCTAATAACTTTCTGAAAACTGAAAACTGAAAACTGAAAACTATTTATTACTCCCTAAATCATTCAAACTGGGATAAGAGAATACGGTTTGCATGACCCTTAACAAATTACCGCCCCATATTTTCCGGATGCTCTCTTGATCAAAACCTGCATCCAACAGACGTATCGTGATTTGAATCAACTCATTCGCTGCGCGGCATCCCATCACTTCGCCATCGCCGTCGAAATCGGAACCAATCCCCACATAATCCACTCCAACCAAATCCACGACATAACAGATATGGCGAACCACATCACTTAATGACGCTTTTTCCGGTTCCTGATTGATAAACGCCTTATACAGACAAATCTGAATAACTCCACCTGCCGCAGCCAACGCTTTTAGCTGTGCGTCATTTAAATTTCGCCGGTGATCGACTAATGATCGGACAGACGAATGGGAGGCTATAACCGGTACACGGCTATGTTGCAACACATCATAAAACGTCTTTTCCGAAGCATGTGAGACATCAATCATCATACCCAACCTGTTCATCTCCTGTATGACCTCTTTGCCGAAAGGACTTAACCCATTCCATTCCGCTTGATCGGCTGCCGAATCACAAATATCATTATTTCCGTTATGGCATAATGTGATATATGCAACGCCCATTTCTTTAAATCGTTGCAAATTGGTCATTTCCTTTCCGATTGCATAGCCATTTTCAATCGCCGGCAAAACGGCCTTTTTCCCTGCCGCCTTTAATCGCCGTATATCATCGGGAGTTCGGGCGATACCCATCCATTTGCTGTTTTTCTCCTCTTGCTGAATCACTTGTGACAACCGTTCAATCGCATAATCAGTCGCTTTTTGCGATGAAATCGCATCGCGTAAACCCTGGGGTATATAGGCAGCCATAAATACGGCATCTAAATGCCCTTCCTCCATCATGGGAAGATTGACTTTACCACCCTCTCTTTTTCCCAAGTCAAATGTTCCCGGAAAGAACATGGGCGTATCGGTGTGGGAATCAATCGTTATGATATCTTTATGCAGCTTTTTGGCTTCGGCAAACAGCGTTGCACAGCTCACATGGTAACGAAACAAATTCGTCATTGTTTCGTTTCCGGCAGCCGCCATGGGTTCAGGATGCCATTGCACACTGAATATGGGGTATTCCGGATGTTCGATGGCTTCATTCACTTGGTCGGGCGATATGGCTGTTGGAATAAATTCCGGTGCAATGTCTTTGATTGCCTGATGATGAAACGAATTAACGTGTATGATATCCATTCCCTGCATAATCCGGCTTAACTTAGATTTTTTCTCTATGATCCGTACTGTATGCGTAGCACAGACACGCGGTTCAGACTGGCTGTGTTTCAAGGCATTGGGCGAAAATTGGGCGTGAATATCCTGATATAACAAACCGCCAAAAGCGACATTAATCAACTGATGTCCGCGGCAGATACCAAAAACAGGAAGCTGACGGTTGAATGCCAACTTCAGCAACATAAAATCGTATGTGTCGCGATATGAATCTGTTTCACCTAATTCAGGAATGGGTTCTTCGGATAAAAAACGGGGATCGATATCTCCTCCTCCCGATAAAATCAGGCCGTCTAATTTGTTGACGATGGTGGACAAGACCTCTGCATCGGTTACAACGGGAATCAGCACAGGTACGCCACCTGCACGCACAACCGACTGAAAATAAGGCTCTGCAATACAAGACAAACCGTCTTTCCGGTTCGCTGAAATTCCAACCAACGGGCGGGAATCGGATGAAACCGACGATTGAACCTCAATCTTTGTATACAGCGAATGAAGTAATGATGACATCGTTTGTTTTTAAATACTATTAAGTAAATACGTACATATTGAATAACTGATGAATTTAATTGTCAATTATCAATTATCAATTGTCAATTAAATTAAGCATCTATCTTTGCATACGTTGCATTCTCTTCAATAAATTCGCGTCGGGGTCCGACCTCTTCGCCCATCAACATGGCAAAAATTGCATCTGCTTCAAAAGCGTTCTCGATTGTGATTTGCTTCATCGTACGATTTTCGGGGTTCATGGTGGTGTCCCACAGTTGATGGTCGTTCATTTCTCCCAAACCTTTGTACCGTTGTGTGTGAATCTGGCTTTCGATGCCACCACCATATTTATCGATAAACGCTTGACGTTGCTGATCGCTCCAGCAATATTCTTCCACCTTTCCTTTTTTGCATAAATACAGAGGTGGGGTGGCAAGATAGACGTATCCATTCTCAATCAATCCACGCATACGGCGGAAGAAGAAAGTCAGAATCAAGGTGGCAATATGGCTTCCATCCACATCGGCATCGGTCATTATCACCACTTTATGATAACGTATCTTGCTCATGTTGATGGCTTTGGGGTCTTCTTCCGTACCAATAGTCACCCCTGTTGCACGGAAAATATGCTGTATTTCCTCGCTGTCGAAAATCTTATGGTCCATCGCCTTTTCCACATTCAGGATTTTCCCACGTAAGGGCAAGATAGCCTGAAAATTACGATCCCTTCCCTGTTTGGCCGTTCCTCCGGCCGAATCGCCCTCTACCAAGAACAGCTCACAATCTTCGGGATTTCTCGACGAACAGTCTGCTAATTTGCCGGGTAAGCCGCCTCCTGTCATGGGGGATTTGCGTTGAACTAATTCACGTGCCTTTCGTGCTGCCTGACGCGCCGTGGCTGCTAATATGACCTTATCCACAATAATCTTGGCTTCTTTCGGATGCTCTTCCAGATAGTAACCCAATGCCTCCCCGACAGCCATATCGACAGCACCCATCACTTCATTATTTCCCAATTTGGTCTTTGTCTGCCCTTCAAATTGAGGCTCTGCTACCTTGATGGAAATAATGGCAGTCAAACCTTCGCGGAAATCATCGCCTTGAATTTCTACTTTGGCCTTTTCGAGCAATTTGGAGTCTTCTGCATATTTCTTTAATGTACGCGTTAAGCCCCTGCGGAAACCAGCCAAATGTGTTCCGCCTTCAATTGTGTGAATATCATTTACATACGAAAAAACGCTTTCATTATAAGAAGTGTTATATGTCATCGCTACTTCAACCGGGGTTCCCTGTTTTTCGGTCACGATATGGATTACATCGTTTATCAGTGATTCTTTGGCACGGTCGATATAACGTACAAACTCTTTCAATCCCTCTTCAGAATAAAAACGTTCTGTTTTATAGGATCCATCTTCTTTTTGTATCCGTTTATCGGTTAATTTCAATTGGATGCCTGCATTCAGGAAGGCTAATTCGCGCAACCGGTTGGCTAATATTTCATGTTTAAATTCGGTCACAATAAAAATGGAACTGTCAGGGTAAAAGGTAGTTGTTGTTCCAGTATGATTGCTGACACCAACTTCTTTAACATCTCCCAAAGGTTTCCCGAAAGCATATTCCTGCATGTAAAGTTTACCGTCGCGATGTACTTCTACCTTCATATACGAGGAAAGTGCATTCACACACGATACACCAACGCCATGTAATCCTCCCGATACTTTATAGGTCCCTTTATCAAACTTGCCGCCGGCATGTAATACCGTCATCACAACTTCCAGGGCAGATTTTCCTTCTTTCTCATGATAATCGACCGGAATACCACGTCCGTCGTCGATTACCGTTATGGAGTTATCTTCATTTATGATCAGTTCNATATTTGAGCAAAAACCGGCTAATGCTTCGTCTATCGAATTATCAATCACCTCATTNACCAAATGATGCAGGCCTTTTTCNGCTGTATCACCAATATACATGGCAGGACGCTTGCGTACCGCCTCCAATCCTTCTAACACCTGAATATTCTTGGATGAATATTCGCCATTCGTCACATTCAATTCTTCGTCAATCATTTTATTAAGTTAATTACAAACAAGAATTACACGAAATGATAACCATTCGTATCCCTTCTTTAAAAAAGCAAACAAAAGTAGTGTTTTTTTATGAATAAAACAAATGCAGAGGGGGGTAAAAAATGTTAAATAATTGAAAACAAAATCATTCATTGTCAATTATCCATTGTCAATTCCTAATTGTAATTGTAGCCCGTAGGGGAATCGAACCCCTCTTTCAAGAATGAGAATCTTGCGTCCTAACCGATAGACGAACAGGCCTTAAAGACAAATGCCGAACCCGGAAAGACCGACATTCGGATTATCTAACAGGAAATCAGCCTTCTACGTCTATGCTAATGCGTGAACGTGTTTCGCTAATTTCGATTTCAAATTACCTGCTTTGTTTTTATGTATCACATTCTTTTTCGCTAATTTATCAAGCATTGCACATACGCCGGGATACATTGTTTCGGCTTCTTTCCGATCAGATGTAAGTCGCAATTTCTTTACAGCATTTCTGGCTGTTTTGGCATGATACCTGTTTCGTAAGCATCGTGTCGTTATCTGGCGAATTCTTTTGAGTGATGATTTGTGATTGGCCATCGTTTTTATTATTCTTAATTCCTAATTCTTTAAACTTTAAATTTTTAAATTGCTGATTGCACTTGTAGCCCGTAGGGGAGTCGAACCCCTCTTTCAAGAATGAAAATCTTGCGTCCTAGCCGATAGACGAACAGGCCTTTTTGCCTTAAAAAATACTTTATTTTCTTTTGCGACTGCAAAGGTAGTATATTTCAACAATTCCGCCAAATATTTTGAATTATTTTCTATCTTTAATCCCTTAATTGAAGATAGGCGGCGTTTCGGCAATTCTCAAATAAATTTGGTATTGCGCTCAACTTGCACTTTTTTGCTAAGCAAGCGAAGATAGGCGGCGTTTCGGCAATTCTCAAATAAATTTGGAATTGCGCTCAACTTGCACTATCTTTGCATCTGGCAACAGTAAAAACAGTAATTATGGAAACATCCGTTAAATGTATAGGAATTTTGACCTCCGGGGGTGATGCTCCCGGAATGAATGCGGCCATTCGTGCCGTTTCGCGTTCTGCTATCTACAACGAAATGTCGGTAAAGGGGATTTACAGAGGATTCAAAGGGTTGATAACCAATGAAATAGAAGAATTCAAGACACAACATGTCAGCAATATCATCCAACGGGGAGGGACTATATTGAAAACAGCCCGATGCGACGAGTTCAAGACTGTTGAAGGGCGTAAAAAAGCGTATGAAACATTAAGCAGGGAAAAGATTGACGCATTGGTAGTGATAGGTGGCGACGGAAGCCTTTCCGGAGCGCGGATCTTGGCCCAAGAGTATAATTTCCCCATTGTCGGTCTGCCCGGAACAATTGACAATGACTTGTACGGAACAGACGTTACCATCGGATATGATACGGCGTTAAACACCATCATGGAATGTGTAGACAAAATACGGGATACGGCTTCGTCGCATGAACGTCTGTTTTTCATTGAAGTAATGGGGCGTGAGGCCGGTTTTCTGGCGCTGAACGGTGCGATTGCTTCCGGCGCTGAAGCGGCTATTATTCCGGAAATATCGCTGCAAAAAGATCAGTTGTCAGAGATGATTAAATTCGGATTCAGGAAATCAAAAAACAGCAGTATCGTATTAGTAGCTGAAAGCGATGTGACAGGTGGAGCATTAGGGGTTGCTGAAAGAGTAAAAAAAGAATATCCACAATTTGATGTGCGTGTTTCTATTTTAGGACATTTACAGCGTGGAGGCTCGCCGACTGCCCAAGACCGCATTCTGGCTACACGTATGGGAGTTGCCGCTATTGATGCGCTGCTTGATGGCCAACGAAACGTAATGATTGGCGTCCAAAACGAAGAGATCGTACATGTTCCTTTCTCAAAAGCAATCAAAAAAATCAAATCTGTCGATGTGGATTTATTGAATTTGCTCTTGATTGTTTCGAGGTAAAAAAAATATTTTCACCTTATTTTGCTTGTCTATTCGGTTTTTTTTTATAACTTGCGCAAAATCAGACAAAAGATGCTAAAAAAAGAAAAATTTCATATTGAATATGTTTTCGACAAGGTATCGACCCGTAGCTTGTGGAATCATTTGACAACAGCTTTAGGCTTATCTTCATGGTTTGCAGATGAAGTACGTGTCAAGGATTCTGTCTACACCTTTTTTTGGAATAAAGTGCAGGAAAAAGCTGAAATTATTGCCATCAAACCGGAAAGTAAGGTGCGTTATCGCTGGTTAAACGACGATTCCAACGACGGCACCTATATTGAATTCATCATTCATACAATCGAATTGACGGGTTCAAAATCGCTTGAAATCACCGATTTTGCCACGCCGGACGAAAAGGCTGACGCCATTGCTCTTTGGGATACGCAGGTGGAAGTTTTAAAACGCACATTAGGAATCTAATGAAAATGAAACGATTGGACATTTTTCTCTTAAAGTCATTTTTACCGTTATTCATCATGACATTTGTGATCTGTCTGTTTATTGTCCTGATGCAATTTCTTTGGAAATATGTCGATGAAATGGTGGGAAAAGGACTTGACATGAATGTATTGGGTGAGATCTTTTTTTATGCCGCCCTTGCATTTGTCCCCATGTCTTTACCGATTGCCATTTTGCTCGCTTCGTTGATGACGTTTGGCAACTTAGGTGANCAATTCGAGTTGTTGGCCATTAAGTCTTCAGGGATTTCACTACTGCGTATNATGCANCCGTTAACGGTTTTTTTGATTGTGATAGCCCTCGGTTCTTTTTATTTTCAGGATCACATCATTCCACATTCACAGGTAAAATACTATACGCTACTTTACTCTATCAGACAGAAGTCGCCCGAATTGGCCATACCGGAAAGAACGTTCTCCAATGAAATACCCGGTTACAATCTTTACGTACAGGAAAAGGATAAGACCGGCCTTTTAAAAGGAGTGATGATATATAATTATATCGATGGATTCACTAATTTGGAAGTAATCGTAGCCGACTCAGGCAGGTTGAAAACATCGGCAGATAAACAATATTTAATTCTTACCTTATTCAACGGCGAATTATTTACAAATTACAATCCTACCGACAGAAAGACAGATCCGGCCGATCCCGTACCTTACCAAAAAGGATCATTTGGAACGAGGGAATTTTTAATCAAACATGATGCAAATTTCAATATGCAAAGCGAATCTCTTTGGGAAGACCGGCATATCAGTAAAAATCTGGTTGAACTTCTTCGGTCAATTGATTCCATGACGGTGAAAATTGACAGCATTAAATCCGTAAATTCCAGGCAATTATATGCAACATCCTATAAAAGAATGTTTACAGAAACTGATCAGAACCAAACACCATCTGCATCTGTTTATACGAAAAAGGATTCCGTGAATTTCAATATCGATCAAATCTATTCAGTTAAAAAACAGAGCGAACAAATGGCTTATCTCAGTCATATTAAATCGGCTATTGAAAANGTACAAGCCGATTATGGGATCAAATCGAACATTTTCGCTTTTGAAGAAAAAAAAATGCGNCAACATCATACGGAAATGCACCTCAAGTTTACCCAGTCATTTGCCTGTCTGATTTTTTTCTTTATCGGAGCTCCCCTTGGCGCTATCATCCGCAAAGGTGGATTGGGATTGCCAACTGTTATTTCTGTTGCACTTTTTATCTGCTATCATATCTTGAGCAACATAGGCCTGAAAATGGCTACGAATGGGATATGGCCTCCCTGGCAGGGTATGTGGCTCAGCTCAGCCTTATTTCTGCCGTTGGGCATTTTTCTGACCTATAAAGCGACGAATGATTCTGCGATCATGAATGTAGATACCTATCTCGAAGGGTTGAAAAAAATAACGGGGAAAAAGGTCATCCTGAAAGTTGAGAAAATATACGATAAATTATTGGAAATCACCGGTAAATTATAACTAACCATCACACTTACCAACATGTATAAACTGAACACTATCGAAGAAGCAATCGCGGATTTTCGGGAAGGAAAATTCCTTATTGTCGTTGATGACGAAGACCGTGAAAACGAGGGTGATTTTATCATCGCCGCAGAGAAAGTGACCCCTGAAAAAATCAACTTCATGCTGACACATGGACGGGGAGTACTCTGTGCCCCCATTACCGAAGAACGATGTGATGAATTGGAATTAGAGATGCAAGTGAGTCAAAACACATCGTTGATGGAAACACCTTTCACGGTTACTGTCGACAAAATTGGCGGCGGATGCACAACAGGCGTATCCATGTACGATCGTGCGCAGACCATTTTGGCTTTGGCAGACCCAGCCACGAAACCTTCCGACTTAGCCCGTCCGGGGCATATCAATCCGCTCCGCGCCCGTTCACGTGGTGTATTGCGCCGTTCAGGACATACCGAAGCCACCGTTGACATGGCACGATTGGCCGGTTTGTATCCGGCCGGCGCATTAATAGAGATCATCAACGAAGACGGAACGATGGCACGCCTTCCGCAACTGATGGAGGTCGCCGACAGGTTTCAAATTAAAATTATGTCTATCCGTGATTTAATCGCTTATCGCTTACAAACGGAGTCACATGTTGAAAAAGGTGTGGAAGTAGAAATGCCAACCATGAACGGTCATTTCCGGCTGATTCCCTTTCGTCAGACAAGCAACGGATTGGAACATGCCGTTTTAATCAAAGGGATAATTGAAAAAGATGACCCCGTCTTAGTGCGCGTACATTCATCGTGCATGACCGGCGACATTTTTGGATCGCTGCGATGCGAATGTGGCGAACAACTTCATATTGCCATGCAAATCATTGAAAAAGAAGGGAAAGGGGTCATTGTCTATTTGAATCAGGAAGGAAGGGGCATCGGGCTTATGGATAAAATCAAAGCGTATAAATTGCAGGAAGAAGGGATGGATACGGTTGATGCCAACTTGCATCTCGGGCATCGGATGGATGAAAGAGACTATGGGGTCGGTGCGCAGATCTTGCGACAAATCGGCGTTACCATGATGCGGCTGATGACAAACAATCCCGTAAAAAGAGTCGGGATCGAAGCGTACGGATTAACGGTTGTAGAAAACGTCCCAATCGAAGTAAAACCGAATCCCTACAACGAGTTTTATATGCAAACAAAAAAAGAACGAATGGGACATATTCTCCACAATGTAAAATAAAATGATTATTTTTGCTCCCTGAAATTATAACTACTTAAAAAATCAATTCAATGTCACAAGTTTCAGCACGTATTACAAGTTTGTCGCCTTCGGAAACGCTGGCTATGTCGCAAAAAAGCAGCGAATTAGCAGCACAAGGCATTGACGTCATTAATCTCAGTGTGGGTGAACCCGATTTTTTCACCCCCGACCACATCAAAGCTGCAGCTAAAAAAGCTGTTGAGGACAATTTTTCGTTTTATTCTCCGGTTCCCGGATATATGGATTTACGTAAAGCTATTGTAGCCAAATTTAAAAAGGAGAATGGGTTGGACTTTACGGTCGACCAGATTATTGTTTCTAATGGAGCCAAACAATCGATCTGTAATGTTTTATTGAGTATCATTGATCCGGGAGATGAAGTCATAGTTCCTGCCCCTTACTGGGTTAGCTATGTGGAAATGGTGAAGTTGGCTGAAGGGACGAATGTAATCATCCACGCCGGAATCGAACAGGATTTTAAAATCACACCTGAACAGTTGGAAGCCGCCATCACGCCAAAAACAAAGGCGCTTATTCTTTGTTCGCCATCCAATCCCACCGGCAGTGTTTATACGAAAGAAGAGTTGCGGAGTCTCGCCGCTGTAATCGTTAAATACCCGAATATCATTGTGTTGTCGGACGAAATTTACGAGCATATCAACTATATCGGACAGCATGAAAGCATTGCTCAATTTGCTGAGATCTTCGGCCGCGTAGTGGTCATTAACGGCGTATCGAAAGCATATGCAATGACCGGATGGCGTATCGGCTATATCGCTGCACCTTTATGGATTGCCAAGGCAACGAACAAATTACAGGGACAGTATACATCGGGTGCAAGTTCGATTGCCCAAAAGGCAGCAGTAGCTGCTTATACAGGCGACCAAAGTTGCGTTGCCGCCATGCGTGAGGCATTTCTGCGTCGCAGGGATCTGGGAATCAGGTTGCTCAATGATATTCCCCGCATCAAAGTAAATGTTCCCCAGGGTGCATTTTATCTGTTCCCGGAAGTAGATGCCTATTTCGGTAAGCGTTTTGGTCAATATGCCATTAATGATATTACCGAC
>JGI24702J35022_10001332_pt1 | contig 15341 bp, 17 predicted proteins | sample TergutTh196P4_FD_35022 | JGI IMG/M metagenome (IMG submission 35022)
AAGTATAATTTCATGCACAAGCCGCCGTATCTGTAGTTTGTCGCTACGCGACCGGCGTCTGCGCACCCATTCGCTGCAATTCATTTCGCTCATGGGTATAAATAAGACTCATAGTGTTGCATTTGTTTTACGCCATATTCTGTTTCCAAGTTTCAGTGTTACTAAGCTTTTTTTGTTGCCTTCCTAACCTATGTTGCCAACCTCAATAATCATACATATGACCATGACTATGACTATGACCATGACTATGACCATGACTATGACCATGACCATGGTTATGCCTTCCTCCGATGACTATGACTATGACTATGACTATGACCATGACCATGACCATGACCATGGTTATGCCTTCCTCCGAAAGCCTCAAAAAGATCCGGATGGTTCCTTATACAGGCCGTTGCTGCCTATGTCAGCCAAAGGTTTTTGGGGTCCAGGGGCTTGCCCCTGGCCGTTTAGGGGTCCGGGGGGACCGGAACTCCCGGCGCCTTTTTTGGTTCTTTTTTCGGCGGTGAAAAAAGAACATCCTTAATTTTGAGCCACCGCTCACTACCATACCGAGGCGGCGCCTCAGAATGTAATTAACCTATTCTTGGTTAATGTGACTATGAATTAAACGTGTAATGACGAATATACAGCAATAATGCTATTATATATAGCAGTATTGTGCGTAGGCGCCCAATCTGCGTTGCGCGGCTTTAGGATAGTAGAATGAAAGAATTATCTATCAATGCGTAGCATAAGGGGATCCCGCAACGGCAAAAGACAGTTATTATTGCCAAAAATTTCTAAGTGGGTGAGGCTGTGAACGGCGATAAAATAGCGTTTGATTTATTAAAAAGTGAACGTAGCAGCAATTATATTCGTATGGAAGCGGAGAAGCTTATCAAAGTGGCGGATAAGCTTGCTGTGGCTGTTGCGGATATCCCGAATTGGTGGGGCGGCGACTCAAAGTACAGCTTTATTCATAGCGCCAACGAGCTTGACTCGCTAATGCGAAAAGCCGCCGAACGTATATGTGAATTGAGTAACAACATGACTGCGACAGCAGAAAATAATAGAACGTTCGAAGAACATTTGAAAATCGAATTAAACTCAGCCGGCAAACCTTGGTATTAAAAAATATCAAAAACTAATTCGGTGATTATGAATTGGTCTATATGGTGTTAAGCACACGAGCTGCAGATTGAATTTGATCTTAGATAAACAAGGAGAATTTTGTTTTGATTAATGATGTAGAATTTGACTATTCGAAATCTAAGAGACTTTCCGCTTTACTCAGTGAGTGTGAGCGTAGTTTAGAAAGCGTAACTCATAGCTTAAAAAAGGAATTGACCAACGTTGGTAATTGGTGGACGGGTGAATCCTATGATGAATATAAAAACAGTTTTGACAACGCTGCCGGAGTTAAATCCTTCCTTAATACTTTATTGGAAGAGACAAATAGAACAGCGCGCCTTTTATTAAAAATAGAGAACTTAAAAAAAGAATTTGAGAAGAACTCATTTGAAAAATTTGAGTAGGGGAGACTGTGGGCGATAGGAAAACAAAGGTTGATTATGCTTAAGTGCATTAAAAAATAAGTTTGGTAGTTGCTTGAGGAGCATTTTTGCGTGTCCGAAGTGGGTGGGTCAGAAGGCCTTATGCCAATCGCTAACCAGATTTATAAGTATAAAATTTAATTGATGTAGAAGACCTGTATTAGACAGGGCGCCGAAGAATAATGGCCGTCACATGCGCATTGGAAAGTTATCGGAACTGATCCAGCAGCGTATGCTAAAGTCAGATATTAACGCAGGTATTTTGAATCTTTGACCGGAGAGCCGGGAGAATATTAAGAGGAGGAATACGATTGAGAGGAGTGAACACAATAAACGGAAATATTGCGAACGGCGGACTTGCAGTAAAATGGCGCGGGAACGTTATATTCGCGCGATCGAACGAATGGTTCTTAAATGCCGATGAAGAGTACATATATTACAGTAACAGGGATGACGAAAACCGGCTGTATAAAAAAACGGAAGTACACGATAAGGGTAAAATTATAGTCAGGAAGCCATGTTCGGGAGTGACATTATTTGAGGATGGCATTTATTATGTAAACGAAGAAGATCAAAGAGTGTACAGATGCTCAAAGGAAGGCAAAGGCGTTACTGCATGTTCAAAGACCGAAACAACAGAGTTCGCCGTCCTTGGTGACGGCGCTGTATATACAAACCCAAACGCGCGTCGTGTTTGCGCTTTTGGCGGAGGCGTATATTTTGCGGATGGAGGTAATCAGGACAATTTATTTGCGCTCACATTTGTCGATGTTAGGAACGGCGAAACCAGTGTTTTCCCCGATATTAAGCCTTCTTATATAAATATTCACGACGACAATGTTTACTATACAGACAGAGGCCGTGAAAACAAGATCTTCAGGCTAGATCCTTCAGGATCGCGCATGTCCGTATACGGAAACAGCGCGGAATGCCTGCATGTTTTGAGTGATTGGCTTTATTTCCTGGCTGATAAGAAATGGAAGCGCTTGTCGCTGCTGAATTTTGGAGAAGCGGAGGAAGTATGAACGTTTTGGTTCCTGAGCGTTCATACTTTCGGGTGGGACCCTATGGTCCCCCCCGACCTCCCCCTCCTTCAAAGAGGATGAGGGGGAATCCCCCTCATCACTCCCCCATGTCCATGCCTATATGGTTCATAGGGTTTTGTGACTTCCGAAGGAAGGCATGGCCATAAGTATGAACGCACGCGGGGTGAGCGTGTAGTGTAAGTGTGCGAGCGCAGTGTGAATGTGCAAGTGTGATTATGCATGTGAGTGTGGGTTTGCGTTCGGTAAGGGACACAGTGCCGGGAGTAAGGGTGAAAAGAGGTACGACCATGAATAGACGGAGGAAAATAGGAGAAGGCGTTAGCCGCATTATTGATAAGTTAGCGTCAGCGGACGCCGGATACGACAAGCCCAAGGGGATAGTCGCAGGTTTTGTTTCTGTATGCGACTTTGTGGAAAACGGTGAAATAATTGCAAATACGGCTTATTTGTTATCGAAGCGTGACGTTGCAGTTTGCGTTGTGGACTTTAAAGTTTTTTACCCGAATTTGTTCGATTGGCTGGGCGGGGTAAGCGCAAACAAAAAGGGAGACGGTCTCATCCGGCTTCTCAATAGCGACAGGACGGAAGTAAAGTCTATTTCCATGAAAACAGATGACGAAAATGTGTTTTTGATAAGCCCTAGCCCTAATGACGATATTGAGGATTATATGAATTTTGGCATAAACGATGTAAAAAGGGTTATTTTGGCGCTAAAAGACGCTTTTGACATTGTAATGATCGACATCCCAAATAATCCGCCGCTCGAGTTTTGCTTGGGCGCATTAATGAACTGTCAACGGGGATTCTTTGTGGCTGCGGAACGTGTGGATGCGGCTCGAAACATACAAAAGCTAACTGAATTTGCTCTCAAAATAACAAACGAGATAAGGAATTTCAATAACATTATTATAGCCCGCAAACAGGATTTACCCTATGATGAGAATGCGCTTTCAACCATTGAATTTACTGGCGCGGGTGGGAAAGATAAACTCAAAGTGGTGGCAAAGCTGCCTTTTTTAAGAGCGGTGCAGGAGAGCGCTTTGGATGGCAGAGTATATATCCGCGAATCCTCATTTACAAACAAGTCGTTTGTTCGCGAAATAAACAAAGTAGCAAATATGATTTTAGATGTGGGATAGGTTGTAGGTTATAGGTTATAGGTTATTAGGCTGTAGGTTATAGGTTATTAGGCTGTAGGTTATAGGTTATTAGGCTGTAGGTTATAGGTTATTAGGCTGTAGGTTATAGGTTATAGGTTATTAGGCTATAGGTTTTATGTAGTTATTAAGTTTCAAAGAAAGGCTTGGTCATAAATTATGCTGACACTTGATAATATTCGCGAACTTCAGGAAGAGTATAAGTACAACAGGTTGGTCGGAGGGATACAAGCGGAATCTGACGAGAAGGAATCAGATCATGAGGATACCGTTGAAAAGGACCTAACTTTGGCAGACGCGGAGAGTGAATGCAGTAGATATCTTTTAGAAAGTATGAGCCAAAACGGATTAAACTTGGAAGGTAATGATTTTAATTTTGCAGAGGAGTTAGACCGCCCAAAAGATACAATCTATTATACTCACGATTTCGTATTCGGGAGATTAAATAAAAAATACCGTATCGTCATGAGTATTAATTATGAAGAACGGGAGAGCAGTGAGAATAACGACTTTATTAGTTTTAATTACTCCCTGGAACGCTGTCAGGAGTATATCGCGAAAAATTTTCGGGAGCGCCGTGATGAACGCGACAAAGCGGAGCGTACAAAAGAGTACATCAAAGACTTCGTTTACAAAGACATGCACGGCGGAGTACGCAAGTCCATAGGCGGAAGGTATAACCATAAAGAGCTAGTGGACGATCTTACCAATGAAATTATGAATTACGGGCCAATAACGAAGTATGTTGAAGACGACTCCATAGATGAGATCCGCGCCAACGGACCAAAGGAGTTATTCATTGAGAGCGCCGGAAAAACCATGCCGTGCAAAGATGTATTCCATGATTCGGAACATATGGAGCGCATTATATCCAAATTGATCGGCTTTTCTAAAGCGCGCCTCACGCCAAAATCCCCGATGGTAAACGCGAGGACGATGGAAGGATACCGCATGAACGCGACGTATGCCGGCATTTCACCGTATAATCAACCGGCGTTTGTTTTGCGAAAATTCGGCAAGCGCGCAATAGAACCGGAAGACATGCTTAAAAATAAATCATTTTCAACCGGCATGTATACGCTATTGTCGCTTATCCCCAAAGCCGATTTGTCGTGGATAACGGTAGGCCCCACGGGAAGCGGCAAAACCACGTTAAACGGCTTGCTTGTGAGAGAAATAGACCCGCTTTCAAGGGTGATCACCATAGAGAATCCGTCGGAGATGCGTCTGAGGCGAATAGAAAACGGTATTGTGATAAACGATGTTTTGCAGTACGAGTGTATACCCGACGATGAGGGGGCTTCTTCATCTGATCCGACTATGGAAAACCTGCTCATCAACGCCATGCGCCAGTCGCCGCATTGGATAGGACCAGGAGAACTGCGCACTCCCGGCGAGTTTGCAACGGCGCTTCGAGCAGCTCAAACAGGCCACTACTTTTTTACAACGCTACACGCCGAAGGTGACGATGACGCGATCTCGAGGTTTTTAACGTCATACCTCATGGTGTCTAATGAACCGGCTGAACTGGCGCTTCGTAATATATGCGCCGCAGTCAAGTTTATAATATTTCAGGAAAAGCTGGCTGATGGGGCGAGAAAAGTCACATCAATTTCCGAAGTGGTTGGGTCTGAGGGCCTTAGGCCAACTACTAACCAGATATATAAGTTTGAAATTGAAGACGTCGTAGAAGAACCCGCATCGCACAGGGTGCTGGAGATTATTGGCCGCCACAGGCGCGTAGGAAAGTTATCGGAAACGATCCAGCAGCGTATGCTAAAGTCGGGTATTAAACGTGAACGGTTTGAATTTTTGACCAGGGAACCGGGAGAATATGAAGCGGAGGAATACGATTGAAATGAGGCTTTTATTAATAGCAGGGATGGAACATTCCTATATTGCTACTTACGCCGAAAAAAGGCGCCATTTGATAGCTAATAAGAATTCGCTTATGTTAAGCGATGCTGACGAATACATCGAGAACCATACTTTGTCATATGACATGATTCTGGTTACGGATGGCGCGATGTCCGCAAATCCGGATAGAAACGAAATAAACCTTGAGGATTTGTTAAAATATCATTCCTGTATAGTTGTTATTACAAGGGACTTCTTTTTTCAAACGCCTGATAACACTATAAAAGCTATTATTTCTGATTGGATTCGACCAACAGAATATGATTTTGACAAAGCGCTGAACCTGCGGCAGGATGAAATGCGCAATGATGGACATGGCTACGACCGTAATGATAGAAGACATAGCTATGGTCGTAATGACAGACACGGCGCCAGCCGTAATAATAATGGCGACAGCCGCAACGACAGATATGGCGACAGCCGCAACGACAGATATGGCGACAGCCGCAACGACAGATATGGCGATGACCGCAACGATGGAAGACATGGCGACAGCCACAATGATGGAAGACATAGCTATGACCGTAATGATAATGGCGACAGCCACAATGATGGAAGACATAGCTATGACCGTAATGATAATGGCGACAGCCGCAACGATGGAAAACATGGCGACAACCGTAGTGACAGGCATGGTGACAACAGCAATGGCAGATATGGCGACAAACGCGAAGGAAAAGATAAAAAGGAAAAAAGAAAATGGGGGGCAAAACCTAAAATAGAGTTAGAAGCCGACGAATTGCCGGCATCAGCTATTATTGACCGGACCACAAGCCGCGCAATAGTTTTTACCGGTCATAGAGGTTCTGGTGTTACAAGTACGGCAATCAGCGTCGCACTATCGGCAATCGGTCGAAATCTTAAAACGATTTTTGTAGATTTTGATACGGACTACAGGGCGGCAAACCTTTATTTGGGTGAGTTCGGGGCACAGGCGGATAAAAATGACGGTATATCATCATCACTAATCAGGCTTCTTGCTCAGCCCCAGAAATACGATGTCTATGCTGTAGATGCAGACGGGCTATGGGTTACTTCATTGGGATACGGTTTTGCGGATGAGAAACTGCTTCAGCAGCACTTTACGGAAACTAAAATAATAGGGCTTATAACTTCACTGAAGCATAGTTTTGATCTTGTGGCCGTTGATTTCCCGCTGGACAGGCTCGCGCTTACGCCGGCTATATTGAATAACGTTGATGTCCTGGCATTGTGTATGGAAAACAACATCTATTCCGCCTTTACCACTGTACGCAATATTGTCAATGAATTTAGCCGCATGGAAGACATTTCATATTTTGCGTCGAAAGCCAATCTTATAGTGACGAAATATAACGACGAGTCCATGTTTGAAGATGAATTGATACTTCCGGAACGACTTGGCGAGTTAATAGTTAATGAAGGGTTTTGTGACGCTTTTACGACAGAAATGCCTGTCGCGGGCAGCATTCCATATGATAATCGTTTTGACAGGCAGATTGAGAGCGATGTTTCAATAATTTACACGGACAATAGGATGAAGCGGGCATATGAGGGCATTTTGCTTCGCCTGATAGGAGCGGCGAGATGAATAAGACAAAAGCGGAATTCAAGAAAAAAGAACGCGGATTATCTGGCGGTAAGCGGATAGCGGCAAAAATTGCGACAGTGGCGGTAAGCATTCTAGCGTTATTTCTTACCTACATGTACTTAAGTAACGCGGACAGCGCCGCAAGGGATACAGTGCCGGTAGTAAGGGTGAAAAACGGCATTCCGGCGTACACGATTTTAACAAAAGACGATGTGGAAAAATATGACTTAATCAAGAAAGAGTTTATTGATAAAGAAATGATCCTGTACGAAAACGCCGAGGATGAAGTTTATGGGAAATATACAGCATATTTTATAAGAGGCAAAACTGTCCTGTACAGCGACCAGCTAATTGGCGATAAACCTGTTCGCAACGAGTGGCTTTACAGCCTTTCGGGAGACGAGGAAGTTGTTACGATCCCATATAAGTATTCGGAGGCGGGCGGAGATATTCTCCTGCCGGGTGATTTGATTCGGATACGCGTTTCATATGAGGTTGAGGTCCCTATAAAAAATAACGCTGGCTACAATGATTATGGCGGCGATAATGTTAATCCGAACAGCTATTCCAGAGGATCCGGCGCCGAAAAAATAGTGAAAACAGATATATTATTCGGCTCGATTGTCGTTAAAGACATGATCAATTCTAACGGACGCTCAGTTTATGAATTGTATAAAGAAGTAATGCGGCTTGATGAGAAACAGCGCGATAGCGTAATGAGGAGCTCCGAGTTCCTCTCGAGTATAAAACCGAACGCGCTTTTGCTGGCCGGGACGGCTGACGATATGGAGCGATACGCAACTTTTAAAGCAACGGTAAACAGCAGCAATTTTCTTATAACTATATTAAGTAGAGCAAGTAACACAATCGGCTTTGACAACTTGCCGACGCTTGAAACAGAGGTTCGGTCATGGATAGATGGCGGGAAATAGGACACGACCGGAGAATCCGGAGAATCACGGAGTATATGAAACGGAGGGAAATAGTAAACGGTGAATCCCGGAGTATATGAAACGGAGGGAAATAGTAAACGGTGAAGCCCGGAGTATATGAAACGGAGGGAAATAGTAAACGGTGAAGCCCGGAGTAGATGAAACGGAGGAATACTATTGAGCAGAATGTTTGTGTGTGCGGTCGTCGGAGGGACAGTTTTCATGTCTCTTAGCGCATTGCTCGAGCTAAACTTTATTGCGGATATCAGAAGCTTTGTCAACGAGCTCTTTTTATCGCTCTGGGGATATCTTGAACAGTATAACCGGAAGCGGCGCTCCGAGAGGATCAAACGCGAGAATATCGTTCGGAGGAAGGAAGATTTGCTTGTTAAGTATAACAGGCTAATTGATGACTTCTTAAGAAGCTTTAACCTTGGCATCCCGTTGGAAACCGCTACTTCGCTGATAGCGATAGTATTTGCGCTTATTATAGTTGTATCGACCCTGTTTTTAAAAGATGTTACGGTATCATTCATTATTGCCGTTTCGACAATGATTACGCTTTTCACATGGTTTTCAAGGGAGTCGCGAATTCGGCGGGCCGCCAGGGCCGAGGCTATTGCTGACGCGGAAGATGCGATTTGCCCGCTTGCCAGGGACGGAGTTTTGGTTGCGATAAAAAAAGTAATGGAAACAGAAGAGTATATTCATAAAGATATACGACCGTATTTCACTGAGTTCATAGACAATTGCGAGATGCGCGGCTACTCTTTCAGGCAGGCAATGAAACTGCTCAACATACAGTTAGGTTCGCGCTTTGACAACTTCGCGGAAAAAGCGATAACGTTCGAGTATAACGAACGCAAAGGTATGGCTGAGGTTTTCCTTGATATTGTGGACGAGAATGCTGTTGTGCGTGAGATCAATGCAAAAAAAGAGGACTTGTTCAAGAAAATGAACCGTGACTTCTTAATGAAAACGCTGATCATCGTTCTATTTTTTCTCTATGCGCTTTCTGTCAGGGAATTTCGCGAGTTTATGGTACTTACGACGCCCGGCAAGTTTATTAATTCACTGTGCTTGAACGTAATATGCATCAGTTTTGCATGGGGGCAGGCGCTGCAAGGCTCATTAGAGTTAAAGCGTCAACGGTCTAAAGCGAAAGTGAAAGTGAAAGGGTGAGGGGAAAGGTTATGTTTTCCAAAATTATCGCGTTTGCGGCGGTCATATTCTTAATAAAGCAGTTGTTATACCCTTTTTACCGTCCGGCGGGGCGAAGGCATAAGAATATGGTTAGAAAGTACAGTAAAGAAAAACAGGCCGAAGAAGTAAAACATAAACGTCGGGAAAAGAAGATCGAGTTTGCGCGCAGATATGCCGTCCGGCTGCCGTTTATGCAATCTGAAGCGGAACTGAAAAAGACGCTTGATCGGCTCGACTCCGACAAATGTCCTGAAGAAATATGGTTTGAACAGGATTTATGGTTAGTTGGCAGTATTGTGGTCTCGGTCTTTCTGTTTACGGCAAACAACATTCTGGGACTTATATCGGCTCTGCTTATACCAATAGTGTTTTTCTTACCGACAGATGAACTGGATAAAGAGGTTAAACGTAAAAACCAGAATATTGCGCTGGATTTTCCACTATTTTACAGTATGGTGTTTTATCAGTATTCTAAAACAATTAATGTTTATATGGCGGATGTTATAAGTGACTATTTGCCGAACGCCAATGATGATATGGCGGAAGAATTAAATGTGATGTTACAGAATATTGATTATTCAGATGAGGAATATGCGCTTAAGCAGCTTAAAAAGCGAGTGCCAATCCATCATGTAATTAAGTTTTGCGACATTATGGAAACGCGGTTAAGGGGTTATGATAATGTCTCTCAGATGCAGTATTTGAAAAATGAAATCGACCGCTACAGGGTAACAGAACTGGAAAATGAACTGCAAAGGAGGGTCAGGACGAACAATCTAATCCAACTTATCCTGTTAGGCGTGTTGGGGTTATACATTATAATTTACTACTTATTTACCGTACTGAATTCACTGAATATGTTTTTGTAACGAGGGGGGAGGCGTTTAAAATACTAAAACACGCAAACACGCAAGATACGTAAACACGCAAGCACGCAAGATACGTAAACACGCAAGATACGTAAACACGCAAGCACGCAAATTGAACAGTTTTCAATAATTTCAAAAAAACGAGGAGGTTTGACATGAACGGAAAAGTAAAGAGGTTTATGAACGACGAGCAGGGGGATTTCAGTGTTAAGGGACTGGCAATTACGGTAGGCGCTATCGTTGTGATCGGCGCCGTTGTTACATGGTTGTCAAACGGACAGATTACCGTATGGATATCGGATGTCTGGGATTCTGTATGGGGCTGGATCCAAGACACCTTTATGGGGTGATCTGCTATGGTTGCCGCGATTAAAGCTATTCTTACAGCAATCATATCGACGGTTGTACTGTTTTTGATCATTCAGTTGGCGTTCTTTTTCCCGTTTTACATGACGATAGTTGTGGAAACGTTTAACTTGTCGAATATTGCGGCTAACGATAATTACGTCAAACAAATGTATTATGACCATAGCCTTGACGGAATGCGGGATCGCCCGATATTTAACAAAACGCCGGCTGATGTGAGAATTGAGGTCTTCACGGAGGATGACTGGGGAATTCAATGGAACGCGGTGGGCGAAGACGACGAATATGCCTACAGCGCATATGAAGGCGAGAATTGGGAGCACGGGGAGCATAAACCGTACTTGCAGCGAGGCCATCCAGTGACGGTGACGGTTAGCGCGATATATCCGCTTGAAATGACTCTGTGGGGCAGGACAATAACTCACCCTTTCCCTGTGTCATTCAGCATGACGTCGGTGGGGTTGAAGTATTACAAAGACTTAGACTGGGATTGGTACTAATAATGAAGGGTATTGCGATAGCGATATTAATCGTACTTTTGCTTGGAGTAGTCATTCAGCCTTTGATTGAAACATCAAATGTCCTGAAGGAAAAGGTCACGCTTGGCGCGGCAATTTTAAGCTCATGCCGCGCTGCGCGCGGCAATGCGCTAATGGATGAGAGAATGCGTGATTTAAACGCAAATATCGATGAGGATATATTTAAACACTATTTTGCCGAAGCGTTCAGCGAAACGCTTGGCGTGTATTTGTCTTCGCCATCAGGGCTGCACGGCAGGATGGAGTTTACGTCCCCAAGTGGACGGTGGGACCAGATAACGGTCGATTTGACGCTGCAATCACCGCATGAAATCTATTTCTCAGGGCATGAGGTAATTCAGGCTGAAATATACCTTAGTACGCCATATGTGTTCCGTACCCCCCTCTTAAGGGACGCGGCGGCGCTATTGCCTAATTCGTTTGAAATTACTGAAACACGTAATTTTGAAGCGCAAATAATAAACTAAAACTAAAAAGTATTAAAGGAGGGCAATCTGGAGAACATATGACAAATTTGAAACAGGGGAGGATAAAATGAATTATATCTTGGTCACGCTTCAATGGAATGGCGGCCTGGAGGATTTGAAAGTCCCCGCTTTTGTTCCGGTTGTGGAGCTTCTGGAAATGTTTGATGATATTTACGGCATCGGGGGAAAAACGTTACAAGCCGAACCGAAGGGTATTATCCTGGATAAGAACAAAACCCTCGAGGAACAAGGCGTCCAGAATGGAGCAAAGCTATCGATAAGCTAATAAGCAAATAAGCTAATAAGCTAATAAGCAAATTAAGCATTTTAAGCTAACAAGCTAATAAGCAAATTAAGCATATCAAGCTAACAAGCTAATAAGCAAATTAAGCATATTAAGCTAATAAGCTAATAAGCAAATTAAGCATATTAAGCTAATACGCTTAAACTTTGGTATAAACAAACAAAGCAATTGAAAAAAATTCTTTAACGGTGAGGAGGTGAGATTTATGGCTGATGACAGAAGATTAAGATTTAGCAGAGCGGGGAGCGCAGCGATTCAAAAGGAGTTTGAAAAAGCGATTAGCCCAATTGCAGAAGCGTTCAAATCCGCGCAAAACACAGTTGACGGTTTGCATGAATGGTGGGATGGCGAAACAGCGGATGCATTTGTAAGCAAATTTGCTGAAACAAAGCAAAAAGTAAATGACGAGTTAAATAAGTGGCTGGAAAGCAATATAGCTCTTATGAAGAAGATTGAGGAGATAAAGTTCAGCAATGAGGCAGCTAATGCGCAACGTATTCGCAGTATGTAAAAAGACCTTGTTTGTAAAATTATTAAATTGATTGAGAGGTGAGAATTATGGCTGACGGGGGTTTGAGATTTGATTATGACAAAGCCAAACAGCTAAACACAGATTTGACAAAAAGAAGAAAAGAAATGACGGATACGCTTAACAGCATTGGGAAGCTAGTCAAGCAAAGAGCTGAGAGCGAGTGGGAAGGCGCCAGTAGACAGGCGTTTGTTGACCTATTCATGACCAGCAGTAGAAAAATCAATGAATATCTTGATCAGTGGCAGGAGTATAACAAAGCATTGATAGAAAAAACTGCTGAGAGCAAAAGAGAAATTGAGAATATGGAGAAATCTGTTATTGATCAAGCAACCCAGGAATTGAATTCAACGGGCGCCAACGCGTCATAAACCTGGAATTCTGTGAAATACAAGGAAAGTTTGCCGGCGGGGCGGAAACCACCATTCCGACCCGCCGAATGTTTTAAGTATTGAGTTGACATATAAACCGCGAGAGACGGTTTTAAATATATATTAAAAAAAGGAAAGACAGAAAGGGAAATGAAAATGAAAATGGAAATGAAAATGGAAATGAAAAAGAAGATAGCAGCGGTAATAATGGTTTTTGTGGCGGTTTGCGTGATATGCGCGATGTGGATTCCGGCGCAGGCGGCGGAATTGATAAGTGTGTATGTGAACGAGAGAAAGATAAATTTCCCTGACGCGCCGGCGTATCTTGATGAAAACGGCAGGACCCAGGTCCCGGTGCGTTTTGTCGTGGAAGCCCTTGGATGTGCTGTGGAATGGGATAACGTGAACCAGTACGTGACAATCAACGGCAATGGCACAACAGTGTTGTTTATGATTGGGCAAAAGATATATAAGGTCAACGGGGTCACAATGCCGGCAATGGATACGGAAGCCGTGCTAAACGACAGCCGTACATATGTGCCTGTCCGGTTTGCGGCTGAAGCTCTTGGTGCGACGGTGCGATGGGACAACGACACAAGATCTGTGTATGTAGATATAGCAGGCGTCGAGGGCGCAGATGGCGGAGGGGTGACAGATGATAACGGCGAGCAGCCAGAGGATGACGAAGAGCAAGCTAACTCGGTCCGGGTGACAGTGTACGAAGATTATATGTTTGACGAATACGGGTATTTGATAACGAAGTATGCCGAACCACTTTATCAGGAGCTGCTCGACAGTATGAAAATAATATATGAAGACGGAATACCTTACTTTTGTTACAGCGTGCCGGAGAACCTGCCTGATAATACAGAGTTTGGTCTTGTCCTCAGGACCGACTTAAAGAATTCAGCGCCCCGTGATGTAGATAGTTGGCTGTATCAAAGTAACGAGATATGGGAAGGTGACCGCGCACTGGGCAGGGACTATCTTCTCCCTGCCAGCGGCGTTGTTAAAAAGGCGATGAGTCCGACTGAGCTGAAGTACTTTGACAATATCTTAGTAGGCATTGAATTGATCTCGCCGCCCGGCGCCACATGGCAAGAATACAAATTAGTCGCTCATCCATCCTGGCAAGTCGTTATTATTCCTGACAATTCACGCGATAGCTATATACGCAAAAGCGAACTTAATAGGTTTGATAACCATATGCCGGGTTCCCCCTCATATGTTCCTCTGGACCCGGGCAGTATCATAAAATATAATTAACAGCGATGAATGGGGTGACAGCATGAATAGCAGGGCTTTCAATAGAATAACAATATTACTGGTTTGTATACTTGGTTTATGTGTCATGCCGTCATTTGCGGCGCCTGCGGCAAATAATCCATTTGTCGTCGTATTCCAAAATGAAGATAAAAAATGGATAGGAAAAGACGGAGTTGAAATAGAATTAGATGATTTATCTAAAATCAATACAGAAGTAATTGAGTATACAGGTGAATTTGAAATGTGGCATCACTCGGGCAAGTATTGGAGCGTAGGTACTGCCCTGCATATATACGATTCGCGGATCGAAGAAAACTATATTAACTTCAATGATCTGTTGAAGGCGCAAAGAGCGACTTTTGAATTTCCTATCCCGGATGGAGCACTAGAGGAAATAGAAAAAAGAAATGACGTGTATGTCGCGGTGAAACCAAAGGAAGAGTCAAAGTTAGACATAAAGAAGATTTTTTATCTGGGGGAACTTCAGGAGGTATCAGATGTAAGCGTGTCAGGAAACACGCTGACAATCAAAATGCCGGTTAAATTCAATTTTATGAGAAATGTGAATACCATAGTTACGCTTGAAGATATATCTAAAAGTATTGGATCAATACCAGAAAATGAAAATACCGTGAGGCAAACACCCCCGGGAACGCCTGTACCGGCATTTGGGCATGGTAAGTTGATGGGGGCATTGTGGACAAGACGCGGAGCAGATATAGGCGGAGTGGAAATATACTATTATGACGAAGATGAGAATAACTTTATGATTTCCATGGACGATGATAAATTCGAACCCCACTGGTGGCTCGGCAACCTTAAAATGAGCGGTTCCGACGCGATTTTGGATTCGAAGTACGACTATGATGAAGTTTACAGAGGGAACTACCATGGCAATGAGGTCAGTGTCGGGCATGGCACATTTGAGCCGCTCGGCGCTGTTGGAGTCCGCTTCTATTATCCGCTGGAGATAGAGTATTATACCAAGGAGCCATACGATATTGCCGTCTATGAAGACGAAATCCCTTCATCCGCTGTACCTGGCGAAAGTGTGACATTCAGCGTCCAGGTGGAATCAAATTTCCCGGACGACAACTTCCCTCCATACCCTCCATACCGACTGGTAGTTAACGGTACTGTCATAGAAGCGGGAGAGATATATCTCAGCGAAGGAAACGCAACCGGATATACTTTTTCGTTTACAATGCCGGGAGACAAAGACGCCGATGTGGTATTTGGGGTAAATACGGATGGAACAAACCCTGTC
>JGI24702J35022_10001333_pt1 | contig 15340 bp, 18 predicted proteins | sample TergutTh196P4_FD_35022 | JGI IMG/M metagenome (IMG submission 35022)
GACGAGATGTTGATGATGCGGCCCCATCCACGATCAGCCATCTTGGCCGAAACCTGCTTGGTGACGTTGAACAGGCTGGTCAGGTTGGTATTGATGACCGCGTCCCACTGGTCCCGCTCCATCTTGGCAAACATCTTGTCGCGGGTGATCCCGGCGTTGTTGACGAGAATGTCGATGGGACCGGCCTTCTGCTCGGCCTCGGCTACCATCGCCTGCACCGAGGCCAGATCGCCCACGTCGCCTGCAACCGGGACGAAATCCTTGAAACCGGCGGCAACCTGTTCCTGTACCCACTGGTCCTTGTTGTCGAACTCAGGATGGTAAGCCGCAACGACCTTGTGACCGGCTTTGGCCAGTTCCTGACAAATAGCAGTACCGAGGCCGCCCATGGCGCCGGTGACAAGAGCAACTCTTTGAGTCATTGTTCTCTCCAGGGAAAATTTACACTTTGGACCTCGACCGCTCCCGCAGTAAAAAGCCCAGCCCATCATGCGGCATGATGCACCGCAAAACCTACAGATTGTATCATAAGCACGAATGACAACGAGAAAAGAGCCGAGGCGGGTAGCGCCTCAGTTTGAACCTGCCTCCCCCCTCTCCCGGCCCTTCGGGCCACCCTCTCCCGCGAGGGGAGAGGGAATGCCGGAATGACCGAAATACCCCCCTCTCCCGCTTGCGGAAGAGGGGGTGGGAGTATTCCGCCCTGCCCCGTTCGATGCCTCAGGCCCGCACCTTCACGTAACGTCCGGGCGCCGGCTCGATCGGCTCGTACTTCGCGCTGCCGAGTCGGCCGCGCGCTTCCACCTGACGACCCGCAAAACCGTTCAGCCATTCGATCCAGTGCGCCCACCAGCTTCCCGGATGCTCCTGCGCGCCTGCCAGCCATTCGTCCGGCGAGGACACATTGGCCGGATTCGTCCAGTAACTGCGCCGATTTTTCTTCACCGGGTTGATGGTTCCCGCGATATGGCCGCTTGCTCCCAGCACGAACGTGGTCTCCCCGCCCAGCAGGGCGCGACCGAGATAGGATGTCTTCCACGGCACGATATGATCTTCCAGCGCCGCGAAGAAGTAGACCGGAGCATCTATCTTGCCCAGATCGATCTTCTCTCCTGCCACGGTCAGCCGTCCGGGTATGCGCAGGTTGTTTTCGAGGTACATGTTACGCAGGTACCATGCAAGGAACGGCCCCGGAAGGTTGGTCGCATCCGAATTCCAGTGCAGCAGGTCGAACGCCTTGGGCGTGCCCCCCTTGAGGTAGTTGCCGACGACGTACTGCCAGACGAGATCGTTGGCGCGCAGGAACGAAAACACGTTGGCGAGTTCCTGCCCTTTCAGCAAGCCTCCCCTGCCGATGGTGTTTTCGCGCATCTGTACGCTTGCCTCGTCAACCAGACAACCGATTTCACCCGTGTCGGAGAAATCGAGCAACGTCGTCAGGTAAGTCACGCTGGCAGCCGGGTCGTCACCACGCGCCCGCGCCACCGCCAGCGCCGTGGTGAGAATGGTTCCACCGACACAGAACCCGAGTATGTTGGGTTTTTTGACCTTGGTGACTTCACGCACGACCTTGAGCGCGGTGAGCGGACCCAGTTCAACGTAGTCGTGCCAGGTTCTGTTGGCGTCTTCCGGCCCCGCGTTCTTCCACGACACCAGGAACACGGTGTGCCCCTGTTCGACGATGTAGCGCACGAACGAGTTTTCCGCCTGTAAATCGAGGATGTAATACTTGTTGATGCAGGGCGGCACGATCAGGAAGGGCGTGTGCGCAACCTTTTCCGTCAGCGGCGCGTACTGGATCAACTGGAACAGTTCGTTCTCGAAAATGACCGCGCCCGGCGTGATGGCCAACTCACGACCGACCTCGAAAACGGTCTCGTCAGTCATCGAGACCCGCCCCTTTTCGAGGTCGGAAAGCAGATTCTGGATGCCGCGCGTAATGCTCTTTCCCTCGGTTTCGAGCGCGGCGCTAACGAACTCCGGATTGGTTGCGGCAAAGTTGCTCGGCGCCAGCGCATCGATGTATTGCCGGGTCAGGAATTGCAGGCGAGCCTTGGCCCGTTCGTCGGTCATCGGCACGTTGTCCGTGACCTGACTCAGGAAGCGGGAATTGATCAGATACGACTGGCGCAGGTAATCGTACATTGGATTGTTCAACCACTCCGCCGACGAAAAACGCTTGTCGCCCGGCTCGGGCGAGATGACCGGATCGGCCTTTTCGCCGGGTTTGCGTCCCAGCATCGACGTCCACAAGGCCATGTGACTGGCCGCAAATTCTTTCTGCAGATCCGTCAGGGTTTCAGTATCGGGCATGGGCAGGCTCGTTGCGGCCAGCCCCGTCGTGTCCTGCATGGCAACATGTTGTTTCGCCAATGTTTCAAAAAAACCTTTCAGCATGGCCTGCCCTGCCTGCATCATGGCCTGCATGTCATCGCCTAGTTGCTTGTTGTTTGTGTTGTCAGACATGTTCTTCTCCCTGAACTCGGACAACATTGCGTAGTGTCGTCCGCGCCTGTTGATTATTGATGGTCATCCATCCAGTGACATCGCTGCCCACAACGGAGATGATAGCGCACGCTCAAGCATCAAACCAGATCAGCGAGGCGAAGCGACCCGTTTTGGCCTCGCGCCGGTAGGAGTAAAAGCGCTCGCTCCCGGCAACGGTACACACACCTCCGCCATAAACCCGATCCTGATTCATTCCCGCTCGTATCAGCCTGCGGCGAGCCAGCGTAAAAATGTCGGCAAACCATTTTCCTTCTATTTCATGCGGCGTGAAAGCTCTTTTTGCGTCCGAATCGGATGCCAGAAAGGCCGCCCGTACTTCATCGCCGACTTCAAAGGCTTTCGGGCCGATTGCAGGCCCGAGCCAGGCCATGATCCGTCCCGGTTTCACCGCCATTGCGGCAAGCGTCGCTTCAAGCACGCCAGCCGCCAAGCCGCGCCAACCCGCGTGCGCGGCAGCGACAACGGTTCCTTCCTCATTACAGAACAGGACGGGAAGACAGTCGGCAGTCATGATAGCGCAAACCACCCCGGCTTTTCGCGTCACCGAAGCATCGGCGCGAACCGGCGCGCCTCCCCCCTCTTCGGCCAGTGCGACTTCGACGCCGTGCACCTGTTCGAGCCAGAACGGCTCAGTGGGCACATGCCGCCGCAATCGGGCGCGATTGGCGACAACCGCCGCCGGGTCGTCGCCGACGTGCAATCCCAGGTTGAATTCGTCGTAAGGCGGCTTGCTGACCCCGCCGCGCCGGGTCGTCACCAGCGCCCGCACCGTGGGCGGCGCAGGCCAGTCGGGCACAAGAAAGGAATCCCGTTCACGCATCGTCCGCATCCATGTCGATCCCGTCTACGCTACGACTGCCGAGGGCGCGCAGCAAGGATGAAAAATCTTCCGGGAGCGGCGAAAACCAATGCATGGCCTCATCAATCGATGGATGAATCAGCCCCAGTCGAAAAGCGTGCAAAGCCTGACGGCCGAAACCCGTCAGCAACGGGTCGGCGACACGCCGAGGCCCGTACACCGGATCGCCGACGAGGGGATGACCGAGATGGGCCATGTGCACCCGTATCTGGTGGGTTCGCCCGGTCTCCAGCCGACATTCGACCAATGTTGCTGCATTCAGGCGTTCGCGCGCCACGTAGCGGGTCCGCGCAGCGCGCCCTCCCCCGACCACGGCCATTTTCGTGCGCTGTACCGGATGGCGGCCAATCGGCGCGTCGACCTCCCCGTCACGAGCGATCGCGCCGTGCACGAGCGCCAGGTAGCGCCGCCCGACCGTGCGCGCCTGCAACTGCCGAACCAGACTGGTCTGCGCCGTCAGTGTCTTTGCCACCACCAGCAGCCCGCTGGTGTCCTTGTCCAACCGGTGCACGATGCCCGCACGCGGCACGCAGGCCAGCGCCGGAGCATGATGCAGCAGCGCATTCATCAGGGTTCCGCTCCGGTTGCCGTTGCCCGGATGCACGACCAACCCTGCGGGCTTGTCGAGCACCAGCAGGTCTTCATCCTCGAAAACGATGGCAAGTGCGATCTCTTCGGCCTCAACCGCCTCCAGCGCATCGGGCATCTCCGGCGCAACCTCCATTTCCAGCCGCTCGCCGCCGTGCACCTTGCTGCGAACATCGGACACACGACCATCGACCCGGATACGCCCCTCGCGCAGCCATGCTTGCAAGCGGCTGCGCGAATATTGGGGAAACAGACGCGCCAGCGCCTGATCCAGCCGCAACCCGGCGCTCTCTGGCGGAATCACACCCGCCGTCGGTCGTGCGATCAGACCCTCCCCGGCCCTTCGCTCGGAAATTCCTCCCGCATCCGTCGGGCTATGGCTATAATTCGTCGATTTATTCAAGCGAGTGCTTTCGATGACATTCACACTTGGAAGTGTAACGGGAAAGTTGGCCCGGCATACCGCGTTGATCGCCGCCCTGGCCCTGACCGGGTGCGGCAGTATGTCCAAAGATGAAACGGCTGACTGGGACGCCAACAAGCTTTATTCCGAAGCCAAGTCCCTGATGGCCAAAAAGGACTACGATCCGGCGATCAAGATGTTCGAGAAGCTCGAAGCGCGTTACCCCTATGGTCGCTATGCCCAACAGGCGCAACTCGACACGGCTTACGCCTACTACAAATCGGGAGAACCGGACCTGGCGATCCTCTCGGCCGACCGATTCATCAAACTGCATCCCAATCACAGCGACGTCGACTACGCCTACTACCTGAAAGGGCTGGCCAATTTCAACGAAGACCTCGGCGTTCTGGGCGGTGTGGTCAACAAGGACCTGACGCAGCGAGACCCGCGCGCCGCACTCGAAGCGTTCGAGGCTTTCCGTGAGCTCATCGAACGCTTCCCGAACAGCAAATACGTTGCCGATTCCCGGATGCGCATGCAATACCTGGTCAACACGCTCGCCGCCCACGAAATCCATGTCGCACGCTACTACTACAGGCGCGGCGCTTACGTCGCCGCCGTCAATCGCTGTCAGTCCGTCATCGCGCGATACCCGAACGCCCCGTCCCACGAAGAAGCCCTGTTCCTGCTGGTAGCCAGTTACGACAGGCTCAAACTCGACACCCTGCGCGACGACGCCGAGCGCGTGCTGCGCCAGAACTTTCCCAACAGCAAGTACTTCTCGAAGGGCACGGGGGAGTGGTGGAAACGCTGGGACTGAGGGAAGGAAAAACCAGGAACGGAGTCCGCAACCCTGCGATCCGGTTCGAGTCGCCCTGCCACCCACGATAAGGACGGCGTCCGATCTGCGCTCACCCCTTGGCGATAACGAACTTGACGATGGCAAGCGCGATGTTGTCGCCGCTGCCGTGGGAGCGTCCGCGAGCCAGATCGAGCAGACGCTGCGCCGCATCGCTGGCGGACAGGCTGGCCAGCGTATCGGCCAGTTCCTCGTCGGAGAAGTAATTCCACAGGCCGTCAGAACAAAGCAGGAAGTGATCTCCGGCCACCACGCTGTCGCAACCGCCCTGCTCGGCCATCGGCGTGCGATCTCCGCCCAGACAGGAAACCAGCACGTTGCGCTGCGGATGGTGAAGAGCCTCTTCCGCTGTCAATTTTCCACGGCGTTGCAACTCCCCGACCAACGAATGATCCCGCGTGCGCAGTATCATCCTGCGGTTGCGAAAATGGTAGAGGCGTGAATCGCCGCAATGCACCCAGTACGCCCGCCCCCGGTAGAGCATGAACACCACGATCGTGCTGTGCGGGTCCTGCTCGCTGGTAAACCGGCTCAGGCGAATGGATGAATGCGCATCCTGAACCACCGAGTTCAACAATTGCCACGGTTGTTCGGTAGCCGGAGAAAAGGCTTCGAGACCCTGCTGGGCCGCGAGGATGATCTGCTCGGCAGCCATCGCGCCACCGCTATGCCCGCCCATCCCATCGGCCAGCGCGACGAGCAACGCGCCGGGATGCGACGGATGGGCCAGTATCGCAACACGATCCTGTTGTTCCTTACGGTCGCCGGTATGGCGGGCAACGCTGGTTTCGACGGAAACGCGCATGAGAAAAAGACAAGGCAACTCGAGAGATACCGATAATAACAATCGCGAACAGCGCGGTATAGCGTGATATTTCGCAACCTGTATACACGTTGCTCTTTTCGCATCACGGTTTACTTGACCTTCCCCCGCTTCTCTTCTAGAATAGAGGGTTCATCAAAACTGGAGTAACACCATGTACGCGGTGATAAAAACCGGAGGCAAGCAGTATCGCGTTGCCGCTGGCGAAAAGATCAAGGTAGAACAGATACCGGCCGACGTGGGTTCCCAAATCACTCTCGACCAGGTTCTGATGGTCGGTGAAGGCGAGTCGGTCAAGATCGGCACGCCCGTGGTTGCCGGGGCCACCGTCACAGCGTCCGTGCTCTCGCACGGTCGCCACGACAAGGTCAGGATTTTCAAGATGCGTCGGCGCAAGCACTACCAGAAGCACCAGGGGCATCGCCAGAACTACACCGAAATTCGCATCGAAGCGATTTCGGCCTGAGAGCGGAGGCTACTCGACATGGCTCACAAAAAAGCAGGCGGCAGTTCGCGCAACGGTCGCGACTCGCAATCGAAACGCCTCGGCGTCAAACGCTACGGCGGCCAACTCGTCGCTGCGGGCAACATCCTCGTCCGTCAGCGCGGAACCCAGTTCCATCCGGGCGAGCACGTCGGCATCGGCAAGGATCACACCCTGTTTGCGCTCGTTGACGGCACGGTCAAATTCCAGATCAAGGGGCCGAGAAATCGCCGCACCGTCATGATCGTCCCTATGGAGGCCAGCGCGGCCTGATGAGATTGCATGCGTCGGTATCTGTCTAGAGGTAGAATTTTTTGCCTCTACTTTGTTTTTTTGCTCGCGCTGTGTAAACTCAAACAAAAAAAACGCTCCAAGCCCTGTCCTTCGAGATGGGGCTTTTCTTTTTATCTTTCGCGCATCACCCGGAACCCGGAATCTCGCCATGAAATTCTTTGACGAAGCTCGCATCGAAGTCATCGCCGGCAAGGGCGGCGACGGCGCAGCCACGTTCCGGCGCGAAAAATACGTCCCGCGTGGCGGCCCCAGCGGCGGCGACGGCGGCCATGGCGGCAGTGTGCTTGCCATTGCCGACCGCAACATCAACACGCTGATCGATTACCGCTACGCCCGCATCTTCCGCGCCCAACGCGGCGAGAACGGCGGCAGCCGGGACTGCTATGGCCGGGGTGGCGAAGACATCCTCCTGCGATTTCCGGTGGGAACCGTCATCCGCGACGGCGACACCGGCGAACAACTCGCCGATCTCGATGAAGACGGCAAGCAGGCGTTGCTCGTCAGCGGCGGACGCGGCGGGCTGGGCAACATCCACTTCAAGTCGAGCACGAACCGCGCCCCGCGCCAGCGCACCCTGGGGCATGAAGGCGAGCGGCGCAATCTTCAACTCGAGCTCAAGGTGCTGGCCGATGTCGGCCTTGCCGGACTGCCCAATGCCGGAAAATCCACCCTCATCCGCGCCGTTTCCGCCGCCCGCCCCAAGGTGGCCGATTACCCGTTTACCACGCTCGCGCCCAACCTCGGCGTAGTACGCACCACCGAGCAGCGCAGCTTCGTGATTGCCGACATTCCCGGCCTGATCGAAGGCGCAGCCGAGGGCGCGGGTCTCGGACACCGATTCCTGCGTCACCTGCAACGCACTCATCTGCTGCTGCACCTGGTCGACCTCGCGCCCTTCGACACGGAAACCGACCCAGTGCGCGATGCCCGCACCATCGTCGAGGAACTGCGCAAGTACGACGAAGCCCTGTACGCCAAGCCGCGCTGGCTCGTGCTCAACAAGCTCGATCTCGTCCCTTTGGATGAGCGCGCCGTCCGTGTCCAGGCGTTTCTCGATGCCTTCGGCCCGGTCGAGCGCCATTTCGAGGTTTCCGCCATCGACGGCGAAGGCTGCGAGAAGCTGATTTTCGCCATTCAGGATTTTCTCGACGACGCGCGCGCCAACGAAGAAGCTGCCAGGACGCCTATCGACGACGAAGAAACCATCAACGAGTCGCAGAACTTCCCCTGATGAACATGAGAACGCGCATCCTCGAAGCCCGTCGGCTGGTCGTCAAGATCGGTTCCGCACTCGTCACCAACAACGGCGCGGGGCTCGACCATGCCGCGCTCGACGACTGGGCGCGTCAGATCGCCCTCCTGCGGCAAGGAGGACGCGAAATCGCCCTGGTATCCTCCGGCGCCATCGCCGAAGGCATGCAACGCCTGGGCTGGAAAAAACGGCCCAGCGAAATGCACAGCCTTCAGGCTGCGGCGGCCATCGGTCAGATGGGGCTGGTTGAAGCCTACGAAAAAACCTTCTCGCGTCACGGTCTCGCAACCGCGCAAATCCTGCTCACCCATGACGATCTTTCCGACCGGCAGCGTTACCTCAATGCGCGCTCGACGCTCGTCGCGCTGCTCGAACTGGGCGCGATCCCGATCATCAACGAAAACGACACCGTCGTCACCGAAGAAATCCGGTTCGGCGACAACGACACCCTCGGCGCGCTGGTCGCCAATCTCATCGAGGCCGACGGTCTCATCATTCTCACTGATCAGAAAGGGCTTTATACCGCCGACCCCCGCCGCGATCCCAGCGCCGAACTGATCGAAGAAGGCTCCGCCGAAGATCCCCGCTTCGAAGGCATGGCGGGCGGGGCCGCCAGCAGTCTCAGCAAGGGCGGCATGCTCACCAAGGTGCTGGCCGCGCGGCGCGCGGCGCGCGGCGGCACGCACACCTGCATCGCCAGCGGGCATGAACCGGATGTCCTCCTGCGGCTCGCTCGCGGCGAGCGTATCGGAACCCTGCTTCACGCCAGCAGCTCACGGCTGGCCGCGCGCAAGCAGTGGCTCGCCAACCACCTGCAACTGGCCGGCGCGCTCGTCATCGACGCGGGCGCAGCCAAGGCCTTGCACGAAGGCCGCAGCCTGCTCCCGGTGGGCGTGCTCGAAGTCAAGGGAGATTTCAGGCGCGGCGAAGCCGTTGCCTGCCTCGACGAAGCCGGGGAAGAGATCGCCCGTGGTCTCGTCAACTACGGCGCAAGCGAATGCCGCCGCATTCTGCGCAAATCCAGCGCCGACATCGAATCCATCCTGGGCTACGTCGACACGCCCGAGGTGATCCACCGGGATAACCTGGTCGTGCGCGCGGCGAGCTGAAGCGTATCGAGGAATCCCCGCCTTTTACATTTATGGTGGGGCGACTCGGTAGGGGCGCGATTTATCGCGCCCAATGACGGCGAACATGACAGCAAATACCGTAATTCGGATGTAACCAACCAGGGCGCGATAAATCGCGCCCCTACGTCATCCTTATTTACATCGCCGCTCGGGTACGCCGCCTACGTGTAACCGCGCCCACAATGCCAAGCCCTGCCAGCAACATGGCCCAGGTTTCGGGTTCGGGGATGGCGTTGAGATTGTAGGTAAGAGAGATAGCGACAATGTCGCGGTCATCCGCCCAACTGATCCAGAAATTATTTTCCCCAGGAAACACTTCGACCGAAACACCTGGGGAAACAGGTTGGCCGGGCGCGAAAAACTGGGCGAAAACCTGTGCCAATGACACGCCTTCAGTTTCCCCTGCGTAGTAGACGAATGAATTTTCGAAGTCGAAAATACCGAATGTAGAAAGCGGAAGGGTTGAATATGTCACGGCCCTGAGCTCATCCCGATCGAACGGATCGTATGAATAAGAGCCTTCTGCTACGTTTTCATAGTTATACCAAGCGCTACCATCCGATCCTGATATATAAATCCAGAAAAAAGAAGAATCAATGGCATATTGTTCTCTCTCAAACCAAGGGTCGCCACTGGGATATATCGTGTAGTAATAGGCTTGATGCGCAATGGCAGCGCCCGGATTGGAAGAATACGGGTTGTTGGGATCCATGTATGCGCTGAGGAAGTGCACATTCAGGCCGGGATGTTCCGGCAACGGATGCCCTACTCCCAGCGTTGCAAAACTCGGTTGCGGGGAAGCGGAATCCGGATTGAGCCTGTCATCGGAAAATGTAAAATACCCGTCTTCAGCGGGGACACCAAACAAGGTGTCGGCAAACGCCGGGGCGCTACCCGAAACGGACGCAACGGAAAGCGCCAAAGTGGCGGTGAACAGTGACAGCTTCATGGTCTGGTTCCCTCCGAACAGTTTTGTTTTTGGTCGATCGCCCCTAAAGCTTTGAAATATAAGCAAAAATCATGCCGTAATCATAACATGTTGTTTTGATTGGACTGATCACAAGCAGCCGAAGTTGGTTGTAAAAATTCTCGACACTTATACGATGAACACCCGAAAATTCTCTCTTCAGTCAATGGCTTCCCGCTTGTTTGCAAGGCAGGATATGTGAACAGTCGGCATCATCCTGAATGCTCGTTCTCGATCAACCGGCAGCCAGGGCAAAAGTACGTCGCTCCTGAGCATGAGGATGTTCTGGGGCATGGCGATGTGTGGACATGGGTCGCCCTGGTGCCTGAACCTGTGACGAAAATGCGCGGCACATACAAGAAGCGTGCTCGGTTGCCAGAAACTTCAAAGTGAGACACTACCCGGCTGATGCAAAAGAAGCGGTAAATACAGGCAAGTGTTATAGTAGCCGATGTGTGTGATTCTGCTCGACGGAATGAGGTTGCACGATTTTCGACCAGAGAGTAGTTCTACAACAGAGTATCTCCGACGCGAGACACATCTATCTCACTACGGTGCCGTCAGAGTGTATCCGGCTTAACTATGAAAGGAGGAAAAAATGAAATACCTGTATATCGCTCTTGCATTAACTGTTTTGATTAGTGGTTGCATAACCACAGAGTCTCAAGCTGATGGCTCAACCAAGGTGTCGCTGTCACCACCGTCATTATTCAAACGTGATCAGGACACGGAAGCGGGCACGACAACTGCCCAGACCGCTCCTGTTCCAGCAAAGCCAACAGTACCTTCGATCAACGAAACCAAGTTGGCAGGTTTATTTACAAAACATCCCTACGATGGCACGACCAAAACCCATTTCCCACGAGTAGCCGTTACTGTCCACGAGTGGTCAGGTAGTTGCTGGGTGGCTTCGGCCAAACTCTGGTGGAACCGTACCAAGTCCGAGTCTATCCCACCGTTCTCGGTATGTGCAGAAGGGTCGCTGAATTTCCACGTTAACAACGCAGCCGGGTTGCATCACTTCATAGCGCAATCGGAGTATTCCGAGCACAGTGGCAATGTTCGCACTACTGGTCCCAAGCCGCCCATGATGGCCATCCCACAACATATGCCAAATGATTCTAACGATTTCATCATGAAACTGGTCGTCGCTACAGGCTGGCAGCCGGGCGCGCCAACAAACATGTGGATCGTTGACTTCAAACCCAAGTAGTCCTCTCTCCCGCGTGCAGGAGAGAGCGTCGTTGCGAGCGAAGCAATCCTTTTTGCCTCTTTTTTCTGGATTGCTTCGTTGCTTGCGCTCATCATAATGACGACAGCCGATGTAGCTTCAAATAAGACACCACCGGACATCCGCATAAATTGAGGAGTTACGGAATCTGTCTTATACTTGCGATTTTCTGCTGCTATATTCTGCCGCCTCCTGAGGGGGGCTTTCGTGGCGAAAAATTCGACATCGAAGGCGAGAATGAAGGCTGAAAGAGGTCAGACGCACCGAGTCTCGCGTTTCCCATCAATACTATCCTCGGAGCATTTCTTACGTGGAGTTTCTGCAACAAAACCTGCTTTGGGCCGTTCTGGCTGTCGTTTCCGGCACCTGGTTGCTCATTGAATTCATCCGCCAGCATGCCGACAAGAGCCTGCTCACGCCCGTCGAGGCCACTTTGCTCATCAACCGCGAGGACGCGCTCGCGGTCGACGTGCGCGGAGAGACTGATTACGAAAAGGGCCATCTACCCAATGCCCGCAACCTGCCGGCTACCGATCTCGAACGTCGCAGCACGGAACTCGAAAAATTCCGCGCTCGCCCGCTCATCCTTTACTGCAACAGCGGATCGACCGCTGCCAAGGGCATTTCCACCTTGAAGAAAGCGGGATTCGAGAAACTCTACTGCCTGCGCGGAGGGTTGTACGAGTGGGAAAAAGCCGGATATCCCATTGCCCGCAAAAAGAAAAAATGACCGAGACCGCCGCCATGCCCATGCCGCCCGTGAAGATGTATACGACGGCTGTCTGCCCGTTCTGCAAACAGGCCGAACAGCTTTTGCGCGCGCGTGGCGTGACGGAGATCGAAAAAATCCGGATCGATCTCGACGCTGAGCGTCGTGACGAGATGATGCGGATCACCAAGCGCCGCACGGTTCCCCAGATCTTTATCGGCAACCACCATGTCGGTGGTTACGAAGATCTCCATGCCCTCGACAACGAAGGACGTTTGACCGCCCTGCTGAGCGGGCAAGACGACTGAATTCGCCCTGCCCTTCCTTTTTTCATCCCGTTCCACCAACCATAGGACATCAACATGACCGACAATGCCGCCGACAATCCGCCCGTCTTTGCAATCGAAAAAATCTACGTCAAGGATCTTTCGCTCGAAGTCCCCAACGCGCCGCAAATCTTCCTCGTTCGCGAAGCCCCGCAAGTCAATGTTCAACTCCGCACAGAAGGCGGCCCTATCGATAACGGTATCTTCGAGGTCAGGCTCACCATCACCGTCGAGGCCAGCCTGAGCGAAGACCGTTCCCTTTTCCTGGTCGAAATCACCCAGGCGGGCATTTTCCGCATCCAGAATGCGCCCGAAGAGGAACTTGAACTGATACTGGGCATCGGTTGTCCGAATATCATCTTCCCCTACGCGCGTGAAACGATCTCGGACGCCGTCACCCGCGCCGGCTTCCAGCCCGTGTTGCTCGCCCCGGTTAACTTTGAAGCACTTTTCCAGCAATCGCGCCAGAACGCCGGCATCAATCCGGACACACCAATGCAGTAGTTCGCGCCGCAATCAACAAGGAGGAAACTCCATGATCCGCCCCATCATCCTTGCCGCCGGACTGGCCTTGCTGGCCGGTTCGGCCCAGGCTCTCGACTACGCTTCCGTCACCCGGAACGCGATCCTCTTCGAGACTTCTTCGCTGCAAGCTCGCAAGCTCGCCATCATCCGCCCCGGCACGCCGGTGGAAGTGGTGGTGACGAGTCCCGACCTGCAATGGGTGAAAGTGCGCGATCCTTCCGGCGTCCTGTCGTGGATCGAAGGCAACGCCCTCGGCAAGCAGCGCACCGTGCTCGTCACCGCTGAACAGGTGGCGGTGCGGCGCGAACCGAACGAGCGTTCTCCGGTGGTGTTCGAGGTCGTCCGCGATGTGGTGCTCGAACTCGTTTCCACCGACCCGAGCGGATGGGTCAGGGTGCAACACGCCAGTGGCAGCGGCGGCTTTCTGCGTTCTACCGAGGTATGGGGGCTTTGAAGCAACCGTCGCTACGGATCGCCGTTTTCGGTGCGGGCGCATGGGGCACGGCGCTGGCGCAGGCGTTTTCTGCCGTCCATGAAGTCTGCCTGTGGGGACGCGAGGTCGACAACATCGAGACGATGCGCCTCGACCGGGAAAACAGGCTTTTCCTGCCGGGCATCGCCTTGCGGCCCGAACTGGGATTCAGCGCCGATTTCACACAGACCGCCCAGGGCGCGGACTTGCATCTCATCGTGACTCCGCTGGCCGGATTGCGCGAAACTGCGCGCGCCCTGGCAAGCCTTCAGCAGTCCTCCCCTGCCACTACACCGCTCATTTGGGCCTGCAAAGGGCTGGAGGCAGGTAGCGGCAAACTGCCGCACGAGATCGTTGCCGAGGAAATGGGCAAGGATGCTGTCTGCGGCGTGCTCACCGGCCCCACTTTCGCCGCCGAGATTGCGCGCGGGCTGCCCGCAGCCGCCACTCTGGCCTCGAACGATGCCGGTTTCGCCACCGACTGGGCACACAAACTGCATCAGCCAAAATTCAGAATCTATATGAACGACGATGTCATCGGCTGCGAGGTCGGCGGCGCGCTCAAGAACGTCATCGCCATCGCTGCCGGAGTGGCCGACGGCATGGGTTTCGGCCTCAATGCGCGGGCCGCGATCATTACCCGTGGGCTGGCCGAAATCGCCCGGCTTGCAAGGGCGCTGGGCGGACGCTCCGAAACTCTGATGGGGCTGGCCGGCATGGGGGATCTCATTCTCACCAGCACCGGCGACCTTTCCCGCAATCGTCAGGTCGGGCTGGCGCTTGCCGCCGGAAAAACCCTCTCCGACATTCTGGCCGAACTCGGCCATGTGGCCGAGGGCGTTCCCACCGCGCGCGAAGTCGTTCAACTCAGCCGCAGACTCGGCGTGGATATGCCTGTCTGTAACGGCGTTGACACCCTGCTTCATGACAATGTCAACGTCCACGACGCGGTAAAGCAACTGCTGGCGCGCAATCCAAAGCAGGAATGGGGGCCATACTGAGCGCCGCGCCTCACTCCGCTCCCGCAAACCCGTTCTGCCGCCAACCCTCGTACACCACCAGCGCCACCGCGTTCGACAGGTTGATGCTGCGGTTGCCGGGGCGCATCGGGATACGCAGCCGCCGCGAGGCTGGCAGTTCTTCCAGTATCGCTTCCGGTAGCCCTCGGGTTTCAGGGCCGAAGAGCAATACGTCGCCCTCGGCGTAAGTGACGCGATCGTAACGCTCCCTGCCGCGCGTACTCAGCGCGAACATCCTTCGTCCTACGAATCGCGCCCGACACGCGGCCCAGTCCGGGTACACGGTGACATGGGCAAGATCGTGGTAATCCAGCCCCGCGCGTCGTAACTGGCGATCGGATAGATCGAAGCCAAGCGGTGCCACGAGATGAAGCCGCGCCCCGCCATTGGCGGTGAGACGGATGACATTGCCGGTGTTGGGCGGTATCTCCGGCTCGAAAAGGATGATGTCGAACATTGCCGGATTCTACCGGGTACGGTCTTCCCAATCCGTCACTGAAGCCGCATGATCGAGACGCTACATGACTGCAAAGAGTGCTATCATTGAATCATGAAATCAAGGCACCTGAAAACCCTCCGCGAAGTGTTCGACAGGCCAACGCGTTCAAACATCGTTTTCTCTGAGATGGAGACGCTTGTTCTTGCCTTGGGCGGAAATGTGGTTGAGCGTGAAGGGGCACGCATCAAAATCGTCATCAAGGGCGCTGTTTGGCGGGCACACAGACCACACCCCGGCAAAGAGGCAAAAAAGTATCAGGTGGAAGAATTCAGGGAGCTACTTGAGTTTATTGGCGTTACGCCACAAACCGCAGGAGAACGTGAATGAACGTCAGCACAATCGAATACAAGGGCTACGTGGCGCGCGTCACGTTTGATTCACGCGACGATATT
>JGI24702J35022_10001335_pt1 | contig 15338 bp, 18 predicted proteins | sample TergutTh196P4_FD_35022 | JGI IMG/M metagenome (IMG submission 35022)
CGACACCGTGGGCCTGGTGCGCCGCCTGCCCCACCACCTGGTGGAGGCCTTCCACTCCACCCTGGAGGAGGCCGCCGGCGCGGACCTGATCCTCAACCTGTGCGACGTCTCCTCGCCCGACTGCGGCGAGCAATTACGCGTGACGGCCGAGTTGCTCGACGAGCTTGGCTGCGAGAACATCCCCGTGCTGCGGGTACTCAACAAGTGTGATTTGGCCGACGCGCAGCGGCTCGAGTTACCTGTCGTAGGGGAGGCCATCCAAATCTCCGCCCTCACCGGCCAGGGATTGGATGACCTGCTGCGGCGCGTGAGCGAGGCCCTGCCGAAGAACCGCAGGGCGGTGTGCCTGCTGCTGCCCTATGCCCTGTCCCATTACGGCGCGAAATTCCGGGCCGAGGGCAGGGTGGATTGCGAGGATTTCCGGGAGGATGGGATTTACTACGAGGCCGTGCTGCCGGTGGGGATGATCGAGGAATTGGAGGGGTATGTTCTGTAACACATATCCCGGCAAGCAAAGTTGCGCATTTTTGGTCTGTTTGTGCTATCCTTTCATGGAAAGGAGGGAGATGCGTTGAACTGGCTTGAAAAGATGACCCTGGCCGTGGACTACGTGGAGGCGAACCTGGAGGGCGAAATCGACTGCGCGGCGGCGGCGCGGCTGGTCGGGTGCTCCGGCTACAACTTCCAGCGCATGTTCGCGTTCACTGCGGGCGTCACCCTGGCGGAGTACATCCGGCGGCGGCGCATGACCCTGGCGGGCATCGCGCTGCAACAGGGCGCCAGGGTGATCGATACGGCGCTGCGCTTCGGCTACGACTCGCCGGTATCCTTCGCGCGGGCGTTCCGCGAGATTCATGGGATCAACCCCTCGCAGGCACGCCGAAGGCGAGGAGCCGCACCGCAGGTGCTGCAGGCCTATCCGCGTATCTCCTTTCAAATTTCTGTCAAAGGAGATCAACCCATGCAGTATCGCATCGAGGACAAACCGGCATTCCGAATTTTTGGCATCGAAGGCATATTCCCAATCGATGGAGAGGGCAAAACATTCCCCCGCAGCCCCCATGAGCTCTGGCAAAAAAACCTGTGCGAGCAGCTTCTGCGCGACGCGGGCATACCTCCGGCACAGGCGCCGCGCTGGGCGTATTGCGGCATCAACGGCGCCTGCGGCTACAGGGACACCGGCAAGGACACCTTCCCCTATATGCTGTTTGCCTTTGCCGGGCCGGAGAGCAAAACCGAAGGCTATACCACTGTAGAAATACCCGCGCGGACCTACGCGGTTTTCCCTTCCGAGCCCTTCAAATGGGACAACAAAATAGGTAGGGCCATCAATGCCCTCTATGAGCGGTTCTACCGGGAATGGCTCCCCGGTTCCGGGTACGAGCTTTTGGAGGGCGTGGGCGACTTCGAAATCTACGGCGGCGACACAGAGCTGGGCACAGTGGAGCTGTGGTACCCCATCGCGAAAAAACCAGAACAGGAGTAAAATCCCATGGCCATGCTCTTCCAGGGCGACAGCGTAACCGATTGCTCCCGCGACAGGGCAGACCCGAATGGCCTGGGCGGGGGTTACCCCCTTTATGTGAGCCAGGCCATGCCGGGCGTGAGAGTGCTCAACCGGGGGATATCCGGCCACCGGGCGAAGGATTTGGCTGCCCGCTGGTATGACGATTGTATTGCCCTCGCGCCCGATATCGTAAGTATCATGATCGGCATCAACGACGTCTGGCGGCGCTATGACAGCAACGACCCGACCTCCGACACGGCGTTCGAGGCGAGCTATCGCAATCTATTGGAGCCCCTGGCCAAACGAAAGACAAAAATCCTGCTCATCCTGCCATTCCTGCTGGATGTCAGCGCACCCGTCACCGCCATGCGGGAGGATTTGGATGGCAAGCAGGCCGTGGTGCGCCGCTTGGCGGGGGAGTTCGGCGCGGCCCTGCTGGATGCCGACGCCCTCTTCCGCGAGGCTGTGGCGGCGCAGGGGGTGAAGCCCGCCTATTTTGCCGAGGATGGCGTGCACCCCACCGAGGCCGGGCACAGGGTGCTGGCGGAGGCTGTTGTAAAGGTGCTGGGGGAGTGGGTTTAGAGGGAGGCGAGGAAGTCTTTGTCATCTATCGGCTTTTGGTTCGTTTCATATTCGGCGATCCATTCGTTGACGTAGCGGGAAATGATAATACGCGACTGCTGTAAGCCGGGCATATCATTACATGCACTGCGCAACATACTCCATTTTTTAATGTTTTTTTCGTGCAAGCCGGATATCATGTAGCAAGTATAAGTGTACTCATAATTGTATCCCCAAGGTCCAGGCTTCTTCTCCAGATCATCCCGAAACGCGCAATAAAACGGATAGAGCCAATTTTGATAGGTGCGGCCGGGCTGAAGGCTGAGCAATATGCGCAGCAGGTTTGTGCTGGGATACAGCAACAAAGACGCAAACACCTTCTTCTGTGCCTCGTCCGGCAGCGTCTTCATATAGCACGCCGCGAAATATTCTTGAAAAGAGCGATGGATGAAACGATAGACAGGGCCATCCTTTACCAGAAGGCAAACGGCGCCGAGCAGGTCCTGCATGTAGTCGCTGGCGTCCCAGGTGCCGCCGAAGCCTAACTTGGCTTTGGAATCCTTGAGATAATTCAGCAAATCCGCCTGCTTGAACTCGTAGGCTTTATTCATATAGGACTTAAAGCAAAAATGCGCAAACATATCTTTGAACTGCATCAGGCCTAATTCCTTGCACCGAAGTTCACGCTTAAAGTTGCCTGCCTTGTCGCCGTCGTGTTCATGGTATAGAACAGAGAAAGCCTGCTCATAAAAATCAATCAACTGCGTTGGCAGGCTGGAAGTGCTGTTGTATACCAAAAACATGATTGTCAATAGCAGGGGGCAGGATGTAAAAGATTCGTATTGCTGGTACAGTTTACCTTCCAGCTCCTTATAAAAGCCTTCCTTCTTTGCCTCATCGTAGTATGGGGTTTCAATTTTATCAACTAGCGACAGCGCCTGCTCTTTGCTCAGGGGCTTGGATTCCAGCTCCGTGAAGTTGCTCCACCCAACAAAGCTGAACTCGCCATACGCAGGCCTTGAGGTTAGGATAAAGCAGTTGTCCGAATACTGGTTCGCCATGGCCTGAATCTGCGCCGTCACCGTGGCGCGCAGGTCCTCCTTCAGCTCGTCGAAGGCGTCGAGCAGGATGAGGTAGCAGCCCTGCTCCATGCTGTAGTCGAAGTATTCGCGCTCCATCCTGAAGTGGAATTCCTTCATTTTTTCATAGATGAAATCCAGCACATCGACCTTGTCCTTGGGCTTATCGTTCAGCCCTCGCAGCTCCACCAGCACGGGCACGCGCCCGGTAGTCTCATATTCCAGAATGCAGTCGAGGAAGAAATGCTTGAGCATCACGGTTTTGCCTATGCCGCCCATGCCGGTGACGATCAGGTTGTTCCCGTGGGCGTCGAGCACGTCCTGCACATGGCGGGAATGCGTGATTTTCTTGTCCAAGGCCAGATCCACGAACTCGTAGAACTCATAGAGCAGCCGCGGCTCGTTGCGGTAGAGCAGCGTCTTCATCTTCTCGTTGCGTCGGCGCGCCTGGTCCAGGTAACCCCAAAAGGCGGTGCCCCAGTCGATCTTCGCCTCATTCCACCTTTGCGTGATTCTCTCCGTCGCCTTGCCGGCCAGTTTTTCCATCATCTTCACCGAGAGCGCTTTGATGCACTCCCCCAGGGCTGCTGAGGCCATAGCGGCCAAAGTCGCAGCGGCAATCATAGGTCACAACCCCCTTTTTGTTTTGTCCAATATAACACTTTTGCCTGGCAAACGCAAGACAATTTTTTGCTCGCGATAAAAAACACTTGCATTTTTCCGCACAACCCGTTATAATATTCCTACACACATTTGCCGGTGTGATGGAATTGGCAGACGTGCTGGACTCAAAATCCAGTGGTGGCAACACCGTGTGGGTTCGACCCCCACCACCGGCACCAAATTTTTTTGGCTGAAGGCAAAAAAACTGCTTGACTTTGCCCGCGCTCCGTGTTATACTACTTAGGCTCATATCGCGGGGTAGAGCAGTTGGTAGCTCGTCGGGCTCATAACCCGGAGGTCGTAGGTTCAAGTCCTTCCCCCGCAACCAAAAGGGTCTGACAAAAAAGATGACCCACCGAAAAACCCGCATAACAAGCGGGTTTTTTGACGTTTTCGGAGCGATATTTCGCTTCTTGATTTTGTGAATGAAAAAAGCCCGTTTTTCCTTTGCGTAGAGTTTTGAACCTCTGTGACCCCAAACACCGACATAACTGCGGAAAACCGCCTGTTTCACTTTCCTCCTTTCTTGGAACAGGCGGTCTCCGCTTTTTATTGCGCGACGCTCTGATTACATAGTCCGGTGGGATAAAAACCATCGGGCTTTTACTATTTAACGGAGGAGCGAAAGACCATGCTGAAAGTTTTAATCGAATGTGAAAACCACTCGGATATATTTGATCTGCCGTATAATCGCGAAGAACTTGAACAATATCTTTGCGATGCGGGTTTTTGGAATCCATCCGCCGACCTATGTCTGGTCGATGACCACAATCCCGAAAATGTGCAGGTAAAACTGATCGCCGCCGATGCCATCGACAGCCATCTGGAATTGTTATTTGAACAGGACGTACGGCTGTCCACGATCAACACCGTCTGCGATTTGTTTTACCGCCTTCCCATTGAACAGCAGATCGACCTGACCCACAAAATGGCTGATAACCATATCAACAGCGAAAAGGATTTGCTGGGCGCTATCAAGGAAATAAAATCAGCGGAACAAAAGAATCCTCCGACCATCGTATTCTCCCGCGTCAAGCTGTGGTCGCAATCCGGCGAGGAAGCCGAGTTTTTCATGAGCGGCATCCCGGACGGCTATGACGATATGGAGGATCACGAGGAATGCATCGACTTCAAGGAATTTCTCGAACAAAACCCCGACGCCGTCATCGAAGGGATCACCGCCCACGTCACCTCGTTTTCCGAAGGAAACGGCGAATCGCAACCGGCAAGCGAATCGGACATCGAACGGATATACACCGCGGTCGCGGAGGTAGACCTCGATACTATCACCGGCTGGGACAAGATCGGTGAAAGCACCATCTTTTTCGATTATGAATACGACGAAGAAAAAAATATGGATTTCAGCGTATTATTAACGAAAAGCATTATGCCGGAGGTGGAAAGCGGCTCTGACAAGCCGATGATCGTATGGCGGGAAAATAACGGATGGAAAGTGGACAACGCCGATAATGAGAATGTGATCGCGGGCATCCGCGAAAAAGACCCGTCCGCTCTCATTGTCACCGGCGCGGATTTCGCCAAAGGCAGCTATCCTTACGTTTACGATAAAATCCTCGCTATGCGGCTTCGCGCCGAATACAATGACGTCCCCTCGCATATAGAGTGCCGCGAGGAAATGGCGAAAATCGTGGATATGCTCGAAGATAACATGGGCGAACTCTCAAGCGAAGCGGCGGAACACCTTGCCTCGCTCAATAATCCCCTTGCTAAAATATACGGATATATCTCGTCAAATCAGAAGGATGTAAACAGCGATGATGTTTTCGATTTGATTGAGGATATGCGTAACGCCGACGAGCAGCCCGGTATGTCCGGGATCGAATAGAATATCAACATCACCGCCCGTAGGAAACTGCGGGCTATTTTTATGGAAGGATCAATTAGCTACTTCGACCCGAAGAATCCCAAAGGCCGCACCGGACAGAAAAAAGCGAAAAACAATCAAATCCCCGGAATAAAACCCAAAGATCTTTGCGGTATCCCGTGGTCAATCGCCTTCGCCTTGCGGGACGCGGGCTGGTATCTCCGGCAGGAGATCATCTGGAACAAACCGAATACGATGCCCGAAAGCGTGACCGACCGGTGTGTAAAAGCACATGAGTCGGTTTTTTTATTTGCCAAAAGTCAGCGGTACTATTTTGATTACAAGGCCATTCGTGAACCCGTCACTCAAAGCACCGTTGAAAGGGCAAAACGCGCCGTCTCGGAAAACAACAAATACGCGACCGGCGCACCGGGACAGACAGCGCAAACACTCAACAAGCCCCGGTCACGACTGTCCGCTGATATCCCGCAATGGCGAAATAAGCGGAGCGTTTGGAATGTTTCGACCCGGCCGCTGCGGGACTCCCACTTCGCCGCGTTTCCCCGCGCATTGGTCGAGCCGTGCATCGTCGCCGGATGTCCGGTCGGCGGCGTGGTGCTGGATCCGTTTATGGGGAGCGGAACTGTCGCTATGACAGCTAAAGCATTAGGTCGGCAATATATCGGATTCGAGATAAACCCTGAATATATCAGTATCTGCGAAAGACGGATACAGGAAGGAAAGTGATCAATATGCAGCTTGAATTTATGGTAAATCTTTATCGCTCTGATGACTCATACGCCTACGGCACACTGCGTCTTCCGGCGACGTGGGCTGAATATCAGGACGCAAAGCAGCGGGCGCGGGTCTTTGACGATGAGACGCCTTGCAACGTAGAGCTTTATCAATGGAGCAGAGAATATCTCCGCCCTCATGTGGAGAATGCCGATCTGAATATCGACCGTTATGGATTGCTGGAAATGAATCTGTTGGCGCACCGGCTGAATATGATCGATGAAACCCTACAGGACGGATTTGAAGCAATGATAAAAAAGGAAGGGATGAAGAGCCATGATCCAAAAGCTCCGATCCCATTGGCAAGGCTGATCAACATGACCTTTGCGGTCGCTGACTGTCTCCCGGCTTACGGCGTCACCAACGATACGATGCTGGGCGATTTTTTATTTGAAAATGATATGCTTTCCGACGCCGACTACGATATGGTGATCGGCGCACAAAACGCCATCGGCGGCGATAAACCTCCGAAAGAAGTGCTGACGCTGACCGGGCGTAAACGCCGGACACAGGAAAACGGTGTGTTCGGTGGCTGACCACGCGCTGTTCCGGCAATTGGAGGATCATCCGCATTTAAAAAGGGTCATCCTCTGCCTCGACAACGATGACGCCGGACGGCAGGCGACGCAGCGGATCACGGCGAAGCTGCATGAGAAAGGTTATCGGGATGTGTCAGTGTATGTTCCTTCCCTGAAGGATTGGAACGAAGAATTGCAGATGGAATGTGGCAAACTGGATCCGTTCACCGGTCAGGAACCGGCAGAGGAAGATCAGACAGGCGGGATGGTCATGCAATAACCAAAGCGGCGACTCTGCCGCTCCTACATAAATCGTCTTTCAGACGATTATAAAAAATATGTTAGGAGCAATCAATATGCAAGGTATAACCATTTTAATTTTTGTCGGCGCGGCCATGTTTCTCATCCTCGGCCTGATCCCACTGCTGGCGCACATCTATAACCTCAACGGCATCAAAAGCAAAACCGTAGGCGACGGACAGCACGGCACCGCCCGGTTCGCGTCGCGGTCAGAGATGCGGCGCACCTATAAGGAAATCCCGTTTGAGCCGGAGCTGTGGCGAAAGGGTCAAAGCCTCCCCAAAATACAGGGCATCGTGGTCGGTTGTAAAGAAAAAAGCGGCGGCACTGTTGCGGTGGTGGACGAAGGGGATGTCCATGCCATGATGATCGGGGCTGCAGGCTGCGGTAAAACAGCCTTCTTCCTATATCCAAACATCGAATTCGCCTGTGCCTGCGGAATGTCGTTCCTGTCGACCGATACAAAGGGGGACGTCGCACGGAATTACGGCAAAATCGCCCGTGATTACTACGGATACAATGTCGCGCTGATCGACCTCCGAAACCCCACCCGGTCTGACGGAAATAACCTTCTGCATCTCGTCAATAAGTATATGGACATCCATCTCGCCGATCCAGCCAACCTCGCCGCCAAAGCAAAAGCGGAAAAATACGCGAAGATCACAGCCAAGACCATCGTCAGCGCGGACGGCGACAACGCAAATTACGGGCAAAACGCCTTCTTTTATGACGCCGCAGAAGGGCTGCTGACGGCATCCATTCTGCTGATTGCCGAGTTTGCCGAAAAGAACCAGCGGCATATCGTGTCGGTGTTTAAGCTGATCCAAGACTTGCTGGCACCGTCCGGTGTCAAGGGCAAAAATCAGTTCCAGCTCCTCATGGAAAAGATGCCGAACGAGCATAAGGCGAAATGGTTCGCCGGAGCTGCCCTCAATACCGGCGATCAGGCGATGCAATCGGTCATGTCCACCGCGCTCTCCCGCCTGAACAGTTTCCTCGACTCGGAGCTGGAGCAAATCCTCTGTTTTGATACCGCAATCGACGCGGAGCGGTTCTGTCACGAAAAGTCCGCGTTGTTTGTCATCATGCCGGAGGAAGACCCGAACAAATTTTTTATGATCAGCCTGATCATTCAACAGTTATACCGGGAAATCCTCTCTGTGGCCGACGCGAACGGCGGCAAATTAGATAATCGTGTTATGTTTTACGCTGATGAATTCGGAACGTTGCCTCCCATTTCATCGGCAGAGATGATGTACAGTGCCAGCCGCTCAAGGCGGTTGAGCATCATATCCGTGATACAGAGCCATCAGCAATTGGAAAAGAATTACGGACGCGAAGGTGCTGCCATCATCATCGACAACTGCCAGCTCACCATCGCCGGTGGCTTCGCTCCGGGCAGCGAGAGCGCGGAGATCATCAGCAAGGCGATGGGCAGCCGGACGGTCATGAGCGGATCCGTCAGCCGGAGCAAAAACGACCCGTCGCAATCGCTCCAAATGATCGAACGCCCCCTCATGACGCCAGCCGAACTCAAGAGCATGAAAAAAGGCCGGTTCATTGTGCTGAAAACGGGCGCGAATCCTTTCGTGGCAAGATTAAAGCTGTTTTTCAAATGGGGCATCAAATTCGATGAGAAAAACCCGTACTCTCTCGCGGACAAAGGAGCGCGGCCTGTGGCCTATGTATCCAAGCCACAGATCGAGGACGCCATCATCGCCAAGTTCCCGCCGCCACCAAGCCCGAAAGCGGCCAATCCGCCCACAGACCGCCGCCGTATGCCGCCGCGTCCGCGGGACGCCGGTAATGGCGGTAATGCCGGCGATACCGACAGCGACAGCGGCGGTACGGAAATGACGCCGCAGCGCAAGCGGAACGTAGGCGGCACACCAAAATTTAAAACGTAGGAGGATCGCTATGCCTTATTTTGATTTGATCTATAACGATGACCGGCTTCCCAATCGCGCCAAGCTGGTCTATGTTTATCTGTACGACCGGATGGACGGCGAGAAAAAGACGTGGCCGGGGATCAACCGGATCGGGTCTGACCTTTCGCTGTCCCGCAGCACGGTAAAACGCGCCATAAACGACCTTGTAAAAACCGGATATGTGCGGAAGGAGGCGGCATACAGAAAAAACGGCAGCCATACCAGCAACCGTTATTTTATCGTAAAATGACGCCGCGAAAAAATTTGTATCCGCCGCCAAGACCCCTTTGCGTCCTTCAGGTGAACCTACGGTCGGTTCATGATGACCCACCAAGGAAAAACCCACCCTAAGAAATATTACTACCAGAGAAAAAACAAATAGACTACCGGGTAGGTATTTAAGAGAACAGGGATATTATTGCCGAAAATAAATAAGCCGGGGCTGGATCCCCGGAGATTGACCGTTTTGAAATCAGAGAAGGCCGGATCCGGTGTTATTGCTTGCCGTCCCGCCCTTCTTTTTTTCTGCAGATGATCCTGCCTCTATTTTTCCTGTGAAATCCGTAAAGCCATGTCATAGATCAGGCGTGTTTTTTCCGGGGAGCAGGCGTCCAGTATATCGGCGAACTCCTTGTGCAGATAATGCCGCTCCTCCACGACGCCGGTCAGCAGCTCGGTCAGGGAAACATCGGCTGCCGCGCTGATTTTCCCAAGCAATTCGAGGTTTGGATGCTCGTGTGCGCCTTCGATTTTACTCAGATAATTGGTGGATACCCCGATCCTTTCCGAAAAGACTTCCTGTGTCAACCCTAATTTGTTACGGGCTTTTTTGATCCGCTTCCCGATTATTTTGAAATCAATCATTTGTTTCACCGCCTAACAGTAATATTATAGAAAGTTTCCGCCATGACTACCATTGAGCGGACGCTATTAGTATTGACTTATGACTGAAATTATAGTATGATTTTTCAAGTAAACGGAGGCGGTTTTTTATGAAAATGTCAAAAGGGCGTAAAGCCATAGAAGAAACAGCATTGAAATATCATGTCAGCGTGGATGAAGTCCGCAGGGATTTGGAGGAAGCGATTGACGAGGGGATGAAAAGCACCGAGCCGGAAGCTATCGCGTTTTGGGATAAGCTTTCCAAAAACAGAACGGCCAGACCTTCGCCGGAAGAATTTATACTCGCCGCGGCAAAAAGAGTAGACGGTCAGAGAAAGCCGCAGGGAATAAAATGGTTTCATTAAAAGAGATCGATCCGCAGACCGCGCTCTGCGTGTCAGGTCACAGACCGTCCAGACTGCCGGGAAACGGCGACCTTGACGCGCCGGAAATGCAGCCGGTGATCTCCGCCCTCCGGCATGAACTGATTGCCGCCATTGACCGCGGCATGACAACGGTACTCCACGGGTGCTGTGCCGGGTGGGACATTATCTGCGGGGAGCAAGTAATCGCGTTAAAAAAACAATATCCGCATATAAAACTTGTCAGCGTAGCGCCCTATGCGGTACACTTTTTTTCAAGGGAAGATTGCTGGACACCGGACTGGATAAACCGGGCGCGTGAGGTGATCCGTCAGTCCGACACCGGCATCAGTCTTGCGGAGCATTACCGTCCGGGTATTTACTACGAGAGGAACGACGTGCTTTTGGCGCATTCCTCTGAATTGATCTGTTACCATGACGGCGGCAGGGGCGGCACGGCCTATACCGTCCGCAAAGCCCGTGAAAAAGGATTGACCGTCCATAATCTATATGAGCCGTCAGGCTGAGAATACCCTATGAAATTATTATATCGGACGGACTTTATTTCCGCTTCTCACGGGATTTATTTCCGCATTATATTTTTGGACGGCATGGCTGCCTGAAATCTTTAACAGGGGGGTGAAAATGATGGACGAATATATTTGGCAATTTACAAGGTGGATTTATCTCAATTACGGACGCGCAGGGTGCGCGGCGGCGTTTCTGATCATGATTGCCGTCCTCACGCTGGCGTTCGTTTTGTTAAACCGCTTGCCGGAACCAAAAGCGGGAACAAACAAAGAAATAATATAGGGTGATTGCAAAATGAAAAAGCTTATGCGCTTCCCGGTTATCATATCCGCCCTTGCCGTCCTCCTTGCCGCATGGTGGGCAGGCTTTATCATCCCCGAAATGATTACCGGCGCAAAGGCTGATATGATCAAAATCGGCAAGCTGCCCGAAGGGTATAAATTGAGCAAGACCGAAGCTGCGGACAGCGGGATCACGCACTTTTACAAGGACAAAAACGGCGGGTATATCACCCTGTGTTATTTGCCGGACACGGAACTGTCGCTGAAAGAATATTTGGAAGCGCAGGACGTTCACGCGAAATACACGACCGTCATCCCGGCAGAACAGGGCGGGATGTGGAGTATGTATGTCTATTCCAAAGACCGCGAAAACGTGGGCGTCGTTGATCCCGGCGACGGGCTGTTTGTCATAAGCAGTAATATAGGCAGCTACGAATTAGGAGAAATCATACGCTCGGTCAGGATTAAAGAACGGTAAATACAAAACCGCCAAACAATAAAGCCGCCGCATTTTTGCGCGTCGGCCTTATTTTTATTATTATACACTGTCATACGGCATAAAGCCACGGTACACCTGATAATACCTGTTGTGTTTTTTCGTTTTTTCTGTTATAATAGGTTATCTCTCAAAAACGGAGGTAAATATTCATGTCGGATAACACACCTGAAAAATGGGTTGCAATGGATGAAATATGCGCGTATCTTGACACGTCAAGAGATACGGTAATCAGGTGGATCAAAGAACGGAAAATGCCCGCCGCAAAGATGGGGCGCTTTTGGAAATTCAAAATAAGCCTTGTGGACACATGGGTCATGGCGGGGGGAGCGGCAGATGAAGCCAAAAAATAGAAAACCGGTAATGGGAACCTTTATCATATTCTCGGTCATATTGTTTTTGGTCATCCTTATTGCGGGGAGCGGCGTGTTTATCGTTTCCATGCGGCAGGTCATACGGACGAACAAAAGCAACGAGCTGACGCAGACGCTGGAAACCGAACGGATACGGCTGGAAGCCACCCTGAACTCCGAGATCGCTATTGTGTTGAAGCTGGCCGATTCCCCGGTGGTAAAAAAGCATATCATCAGCCCCGGCGACCCCGAACTGGAAAGGATCGCGGCGGAGGAAATCGCGTCCTACCGTCAGGCGTTTTCGGGCTTTTCGATCTTTTGGATGAACGATGAGGACAAGCTGTTCCACTCGGACGATAACGCGCCGTATTGGGTGGACGCGGACGATCCCGTGAATTATTGGTACAACATGACCCTGTACGACACCGAAGTATTTAACTTCAATATCAACTACAACCCGGACATCGACCAGATCAAGCTGTGGATCAACGCGCCGGTGCGTGATGATAACGGCAAGCCCGTGGGTATGGTGGGAACCGGCATTGAGCTGTCCGAATTTATTGACAAGATTTTCGCCAATATCGACGAGCGGACGGCGCTTTACTTTTTTATCGAGGGAGGGAAAATATACGCGGCAAAGGACTTACAGCACATTGTTGACGGCGCGAATATAACCGACGTGATAAAAATAGCGGACGTTGACGTGCTTGCCGAATCGAAAAACCTTAAAACGAACGCTTTGGAGGATAAAACCTTTGACGTTGCCAACGGTGTCGCCGCCGTGGGGTACATCCCGTCGCTGAACTGGTACTACGCCGCTGAAATATCCTTTGACTTTACCGACTACGATACCGCCCTGACCATACTGTTCCTTGTGGTGCTGGTGCTGATCATGGTCATCATCATTATTTTCAACCTGTTTATTTCCGGCTTCCTGAAATCCTTACGCAAGGCGTCGGACGAGCTGGCTTCGGTCACACAGAAAAGAGAGCAGGAGCTTGTGGCGGACAATGATATGCTCGACCGCATGAACAGGATGAAAAATGAATTTTTCCGGGATATGAGCCACGACTTCAAAACGCCGCTTACCGTCATATCGACCAGTATCCTTGACGCCGCCGATATGCTGGACTTTGAGATAGATAAGGACATTATGCGCGAGAGCCTGAATTACGCCCAAAGCGAGGTCATGCGGATGGCGCGGATGGTGGACAGCGCCATGCAGTATTCCTCCCTGCATGATAACAGAAGGGATATGCACCCGCTGGATTTGGCGGCGCTGCTGCGCGGCGGAGCGGAAACCCACCGCGCCCTGCTTGCCCGGAACGACAACGAGCTGATCCTCGACGTTCCCGAAACGCTGCCGGAAATATGCGGCAACGGCGATATGCTGCTGCACATTCTGTCCAATCTGCTGTCAAACGCCAACCGGCACACAAAAGGCGGCAGGATCACCGTAAAAGCGGCCCATGACAGCGATACGGTCACTGTGACCGTGCGGGACAGCGGTTCGGGCGTGACGCCGGAAATCATGCCGCATATCTTTGAGCGCGGCGTGTCCGAGGGCGGCACGGGATTAGGGCTTGCCATCTGCAAGACCGCCGTTGAAGCGCATAACGGAACCATTGAAATCGAAAGCGAGTACGGCAAAGGCGCGGCGGTCATTTTCACCCTGCCCGTGTACCGGGCGGAATAAATGACGGGTGAAGGTATCATTTTGTCAACCTTCATGTTTTTGGTATTTTTTATGCTATACTTAACTCTGATACACTTAACTTTGAACCTTGCAGGAATGGAGAAATGAGATATGGATAATAACGGCTATCTTCTGCTTGTGGAGGATGAAGTCAAAATACAGGCAAACAATAAACGGATACTGGAACGGCGGGGCTATTCCATACGGCAAGCCTATAATCTTGCCGAGGCGAGGGCGATCATCGCGGAGTGTCCGCCCCGCGCTATCGTGCTGGATATACAACTGCCGGACGGCAACGGCGTGGACTTTTTACGGGAGCTGCGGAAAACCTCGAACGTGCCGGTGCTGATGCTGACCGCGATGGGAACGCCGGAGGATATCGTCAAAGGGCTTCAAGCCGGTGGCGACGATTATCTGCCCAAGCCCTATGACCTGAATATTTTTCTTGTGCGGGTGGAAACGGTCATGCGCCGCGCTTCCCTGATCCCCGACCGGCTGACCTTCGGCGCGATCACCATAGATACCGCTTCGGACACGGCGTTTTTGAACGGTGAGGACATGGGCTTGCAGACAAAGGAGTTTTCCCTGCTCCAATACCTTGTGCAGCACCCGGATCAGAGGATGAGCGCGGATTTTCTGTATGAAAAGGTATGGGGACAGAAGATGAACAAGGACGATACCGCGTTAAAAAACGCGGTGTCACGCTTACGGAAAAAGCTGGCGGAATCGGGATATACGATCCTGTCAGAACGCGGCGAGGGATATGTTTTCAGCGTGAAAAAATAAAAGTCCAAAAAACGAAGGTATCATTTTAGCGACCTTCGCGTTTTTCCATTGCGTTTTAAGGCTTTTTATGCTATTATATTGCTGTGTATCCGCGCCCGCGAAAAGGACGGCGGAAACACGTTAAATCGTTTCAGGAATTTACACGAAAGGGCTTGACATTTATGCGGACTTGTGAAACAATTTTATTAAGCAAGCAAGCAAGCAAGCAAGCAAGCAAGCAAGCAAGCAAGCAAGCGGATAATACCGCGCTTTTGTCACGCCCTGAAACTGAATATATACGATTACACAGACGGTTCTCCTATCCAAGGGGGAGGCCGTCTTTTTGCGTTCCGGGGAAGAAAGAGGCGGTGGTATGAACGCAGGAATAATGCCCCTGAAAGTGACCGGCGAATCGGATGGGGATACATACCGTATTACGTTTTATTATGATCTCTCCGGGCAAGACCCGCTTGAAGCGGAAAAGTAACTTGAAACCACGGCGGCAATAAGCCGCAAAAAATCAAGCGTTCCGGCGGCTTTGACAGCCGGGAAAATCCAAAACTATCAGGAGGACAATTCCATGCGAAGAATTTTGAAAGAAAGATTAGACACCAAACCGAGAAAGGGACTGGCGATCCTGCTGACGATCGCTATGCTGTTTTCGGTGGTTTCGGGCATACTGCCCGTTATCCCGCCCATGACGGCGCACGCGGCGGAAACCGCCACCGTGACTATCACGCAGGCGATGACCGTTGAAGAGGTCCGCAGTGCCATCAACATCGCATTGAAAGAGGTA
>JGI24702J35022_10001339_pt1 | contig 15305 bp, 11 predicted proteins | sample TergutTh196P4_FD_35022 | JGI IMG/M metagenome (IMG submission 35022)
ACTTATTCAAACCGTGGTTATAATCATATAAGCACTTTGGGTCACCATATTGGTTGTCATAAATTGTCGGATTTCGATTTGAATACATATTACCTCCAAACCTAGTACGTGTTTTAAACAGCTTACCCATCAGACCTTTTCTGCGATACAACATAATTCACCGTGGATATAACCTCGTCTATTCGGGATATGATTTTATATTTAGAGATACCTTTAATGACAGCGATATAGTGAAGAAGCTCCTTTGCTGTATAGTTTTGATAATAGCCTGGTTGTTGTGGAAGATAACCGTTTTTTTCCAGGTAACCAGGCTTGACTTTAACTAGATTGACTCCATCTAATGAAAGTGACCCGCTGTTTTGACTTATCAACCCTACAATAATGTTTACCAGTGTGGTCTTCCCAGCACCGTTTGGGCCAAGAATCCCATATAAGCCCTCTGTAAACTCTGCACAAAAATTCTTCAGAGCATTCAGCTCACCATAGCGCTTGGTTATCTCACCCAGCGATAGATTCACCATTCCTCCCTTTCTGCCTGATAATACAGCTCAAATGCTGGTACACCACTGTCTGATATGCATTTTGTTTATCATAAACCTGTTGATTAGTGGACTGATGATATGTTTTTTCCCATCTTTTTTATCTGATAACTAAAACAGGTGATTGAACTGTTTTAGCAACAGAGCCGTCAGCTGTATAGGGCTCAAGTGCGACAAGCATTCCAAAAAGGGTAAAAAGCTTGCCATTCGACAATGATGAAAAGTCTATCTCGAATTCAACACCTGTGAACTCTCCAGCTATTATCTCGAAATCGATATATCCGAAACCATCAGTGACTAAAGGTTCACCAGCAACGAATAAGTAAAGTCTGAAGATCATCCCGCTGCCTCCGCTGGCATATGCAATGATACGCGCTTGGTCTACTTCATAAACTGCATTGTTATGGTTATATAATGAACCCGATCTGCGATATAGATCGAATTCTAAAGCGAATTCGTTTTCGCCCAAACCAGAAGGTCTACGATTCGATAAAAACGATTTCTGCTCATCAGTCACAACTACGACTCTTTCTCCATTAAACGGTGAAACAGTACTTCTTGGATTAGTGGCGTCTAAAAGAAATATAATTTCAAAAATTATCAGATTGTTAGATGCAGGAAACGATGGACTATCAATTCGGTTGTAATCAGGTACAAAGCTTGGGTTCATAATCATGCTAAAACCTAATAAATGCGTCTCGCCGGCTCCGCCAAATCCTGGGTCTATTATGAGTGTAAATGCAAGTTTCTCGTCGGGTTCCACGCTGATTTTGTGTATAAACTTCGGCTCATTATCAAAGCTAGTCTGGTATTCTTGTAGTATCCCATCTAAAAACAACAGGACGCCAGTCTCAGTTTTGGGTCCTTCGTTAACAATGCTATATGGTATTTTCAGAGGCACACCAACATACTCAATAGGTTCGTGTATATCGTCGACATCAGGCCCATATGACATGGCTAGTCGTATTACTGAGTTATTATCTGAAGCTCCGAAAGGGTTGTGTTGATCAGCGGGATCATCGACAGATTTATTATTAGAGCAGCTACTGAGAACTATAGCAACAATTAATAAGTATATAAAAAGAATTAGATGTAACTTTTTCAAACCGTGGTTATAATCATATAAGCACTTTGGGTCACTATATTGGTTGTCAATAATTGTCGGATTTCGATTTGAATACATATTACCTCCAAACCTAGTACGTACTATAAACAATTTACCCATCAGACCTTTTCTACGATACAACATAATTCATTGTGGACATGACATCGTCTATTCGGGGTTTAATTTCATGTTTCGGAATACCTTTAATGACAGCGATATAGTGAAGAAGCTCCTTTGCTGTATAGTTTCGATAATAGCCTGGTTGTTGTGGAAGATAACCGATTTTTTCCAGGTAACCAGGCTTTATTTCACCTAGAGTGATACCGTCATAGGTAAGCGAACCACTGCTTTGACTGACCAATCCCACAATAATGCTTGACAGTGTGGTCTTCCCAGCACCGTTTGGGCCAAGAATCCCATATAAGCCCTCTGTAAACTCTGCACAAAAATTCTTCAGAGCATACACCTCACCATAACGCTTGGTTATCTCATATAGCGTTAGATTCACCCTTGCCCCTTTTCTATCTAACAAGATGGCTCAAATACTGGCATATCACTGCATGACCTGCATTTTGTTGGTCTTATACCCGAAGACTGGCAGCATTGTTCTAAGCTATTACTTTGTTCAGCTGCTGATTACAAAGACTGGTGATTGAACTGTTTTAGCAACAGATCCGTCAGCTGTGTAGGGCTCAAACGCGACAAGCATTCCTAAAAGGGTAAAAAGCTCGCCATTCGACAAAGACGAAAAGTCTATCTCGAATTCAACACCTGTGAACTCTCCAGCTATTATCTCGAAATCGATATATCCGAAACCATGTGTGACCAAAGGCTCGCCAGCAGCAAATAAATAGAGCCTAAAAGCCATCCCGCTTCCCCCGCTGGCATATGCAATGATACGTGCTTGGTCAACTGCATATACTGGTTGGTTACGGTCACACAATGAGCCTGACCTGTCGAAAAAATCGAATTCCAAAGCGAATTCGTTTTCGCTTAAACCAGAAGGTCTACGATTCGATAAAAAAGACTTCTGCTCATCAGTTACAGCTACGACTCTTTCTCCATCAAACGGTGAAATCATATCTCTCGGATTTGATGCATCAAAAAGAAATGTAATCTTTGCTATAGTCAAATCATCAGTTGAAGGAAATGTTGGACTACCTTTTCGCTCATAATCAGGAACAAAATCTGGGTTCATTATGGTGCTAAAACCTAATAAGTGCGTCTCACCAGCTTTGCCAAATCCTGGGTCTATAATGAGTGTAAATGCAAGATTCTCGTCGGGTTCCAAGCTGACAGTATGTATAAATCTCGGTTCATCGTCAAAACTAGTCTGATATTCTTGTAGTATGCCATCTAGAAACAACAGGACGCTAGTATCAGTCAGGGGGCCATCGTTTTGAATGCTGTAGGGTATTTCAATGGGTACACCAACATACTCAATTGGCGCATATATATCATCGACATCAGGACCATACGACATGGCTAGACGTGTGATTAAGCCGTTGTCTGAAGCCTCGAAAGGATTGTTCTGATCAGCAGGATCTTCGACAGTTCTTTTATCAGAGCAGCTACTGAGAACTATAACAACGATAAGTATGTATATAAACAGATTGAGACATAACTTTTTAAAACGATGGCTGTTATCTAAAAAGCATTTCGGTTCGATTGAATTGTAGTTATGAATAGTTTGATTATTAACAGAGCGCATATTTACCTCCAAACCTGATACGCGTTGTAAATGCAGGCAGTTTAGTCTGTTCCTGCTATATGTAGTTCGCGAGTGGGTATGATAACCCGATAGAATTATTGACTCGTTTGTTCTATCCGTTTACCACCTTGCTTAATGCATTACCTAGCGTAGCCCACCAAACCTGCAGCAACAGATGCAAAACGTCTTGTAGGCAGCCTCGTTATTGTCGGTTTTTCAGTGTTTGCCCTTATTATACGCTTAACAGACAGCGACAGAGGCAGTGGGGGGACTAAAAAAGTTTGGAATCAATTGCAGACTGAATCCACAATCTGGCTCAAGGATCAAACAAAAGCGCCCCTCCCGATCAAATCCGTACAAGTCAAATATTGATATCGAACCGCACTTCTTTATAGGCGCTTAATTTACCTTCGTGAAACAGTCAGAAAGCGAAAATTACCCCTCCGCGGGCTGCATATGTAGAGCACAAGCCGCTAGTGGTTGTTATAAAACTATCCTTGAAAGGCAGGGCAGCCATCAGCATTGCCTGTGAGGCAAGTGCTTTCTCATAGGCTTGGCAATGGGAGATAGCGAGTATACGGTCAGAGATGTCATCCACATTGGACTTAGCGATATCGATCATCTGTTGCAGGGCCTTTTGGTAGTTGCGGGCCTTTTTGATGACCTTCATCTCTCCGTTTACCCCAGCGCAGAGCGGCTTGATGTTTAGGAAGTCGGCCATAGTCGCAACCGTCTTGCTCATTCTGCCTGTCTTTACTGCAGTATCGAAATTATCCAAGATGAAGTAGGTGCTCATGTTGGATATGAACTTCTCCACATTAGAGATAAGCTCGATGTCTGGCAGGCGCTTTTTTAACTGCTCGGCGATTTCCATGGCAATGAGGGCCTCTCCGACCGAAGCCGAGAAGCTGTCAAAGACATGGGTGAGCGAGCCTTTGACTTGCTCTGCCCGTAGTCGGGCAGCCAGGCAGGCGCTTTCAAAAGAAGCGGAAAGCTTCGAGGACAGGGTCACTACGAAAATCGAGCCTGTCTCTTGGTACGCGTCGAGGTACAGTTGTGGCGGGGGAGCAGCCGTCGTCGGCCCTTCGGCTGAACGCTCGCTATGCTCTAGGTAGCCCAAAACGTCCAAGCCCAGCTCGTCGACGTAGTTAAGCCCATCGACTGTCAAGGTCAAAGGCACTGACGCCCATGTAACGTCCGGATACCAAAGATCGAACTCGTCCGGCAGGTCGCAGCCACTATCCACAACAATCTTAGCCATAATAACTCCTACTTAAAGCTTTGGTCACAGGTAGAAACTCAAAGAATCGGACAATAGTCGAGCACTGACCAAACCGCTGAGGCAGGCCAATGTGCCGAACTGCAGCGCTTAGGCGAAGCCCCCAGACTCTGCTAACACCCACTAAACATAGCTATGGTGCATAAGCTTGGTTTAACCGGTGTTTTGGCAGGATTACTCGACTGGGGTAAACGAGTCTTTAGTCGCTCCGCAAGTAGGGCAGTAAAAATCATCGGGAATGTCCTCGAAGGCCGTGCCTGGTGCAATACCTTCGTCAGGGTCGCCGACTTCGGGGTCGTAGACATACCCGCAAACACTACAAACATACTTCATTGTTAGATCCTCCTTCAGGTAAAACCGCTGATTAAGGAATCATAGCAGAATTCACTTGCCAGTACTGAGGATGTCCATCCAGTCGGGCAACCTGACAATCCAGCTGATAGCAACCGGTCTTACATGAAACGATAGACAACCAAGCGGCTTTAGCCAGCGCTTATGATAGACAACCAAGCGGACTTCTCCATTATTTGCATTCAATAATTTACATAGTAGGCAAAGATAGGCGGTTGTAGTTAAAGCGCACTCCCTGACGTGGTAGCATGATGACATGACACCTGAGACTTTGCCAACACTCAAAGAACAGTTGAAAAGCGTGCCGAAATCGCCTGGGGTATACCTCTGGAAAGACAGCCAGGGGACAGTGCTCTATGTGGGCAAGGCACACGACCTGCGCGCCCGCATGGGCCAGTACCTAAACCTCCAAGACGAGCGCCCCATAATCCCCCAGCTGGTTGCCCAGGCAGCCAGCTTTGACTACCTGGTAACCGACAACGACCACGAGTCGTTGATCCTCGAGAAAAACCTGATCAACCAGTTTTCTCCACAGTACAACGTCGACTTCAAAGACGATAAGAGCTACCCCTATATAGCGCTCACGACCAACGAGGCCTATCCGGCGCTCAAGTACACCCGCGAAAAGCACGAGCCAAACACGCGCTATTTCGGGCCTTTCACCAATGCCCGGGCTGCCCGGATGCTGATCGAGGTTGCCCGGCGGGTCACCCCGATTTGCCTTTCGGCCTGTGACGGCCACAAACGCCTGATGCGCCGTTTGGCCCAAAACCCCGATGCCGCCCGGGACAGGCCTTGCTTCAACTACAATGTCGGCCTCGGGCTTGGCCCCTGCGCCGGGGCCTGCTCCCGCGAGGAGTATGCCCTTAATGTGGAGAAGGTCATCCGCTTCCTAAACGGCGAGCGCCGCACTTTCATCAAGGAGCTCGAAGAAGAAATGGCCGAGGCAGTCGCCGACCTGGACTTCGAGGCTGCCGCCCGCAACCGGGACCGCATCGAGACGATCCGCTCGCTGGTCGACCGGCAAAGCGTCGAGCTGCAGGCCGACCTCTCGGCAGATGCGATAGGCTTCTTCCGCGAAGAGACGATAACCGGGGTCCAGGTGCTTTCGGTCAGGGAGGGCAGCCTGATACTGGCCAACGAGTTCATTTTGGACAAGGGCTTCGACACGGACGACGACGAGCTGGTCAGGGGTTTTATCATGCGTTACTACGAAAGCGCCACGTCCATTCCCCGGCAGGTGCTGCTGGCTGCGCTGCCGGACGACTACGAGCTGATCGGTGACTGGCTGACCGATAAGCTGGCATCGAGGCATGGGGCCAAAGTGCGTTTCGTAGCCCCCGTACAGGGGGAGAAGAACGAGCTGGTAAAACTCGCCGAACGCAATGCCCATCATGCCTTGAACCGGTACAAAGTACGCAGCCGCTATGACGAGGAAAGGGCGAACCTAGCGATGCTGCAGCTGGAAAGCGCCTTGGCCTTGCCAGCCGCCCCCCTGCGTATCGAGTGCTTCGACATCTCGACGATCCATGGATCCTACTCCGTCGGCTCTATGGTGGTCTTTAACGCCGGCTCGCCCGAAAAATCCTCCTACCGGCGCTTTCGCATCCGCCAGACCAGTGGCGAGGCTAACGATGTGGCCATGATGCGGGAGGTCCTTGCCCGGCGTTATGCCCCGCAGCGGATGGCCGACCAACGGTTTGGCGCCAGGCCCGACTTGATCATCGTCGACGGGGGGCGGCCACAGCTAAACGTTGCTCTAGGCGAGTTGGCCAGGCTTGGGCTGGACATCCCGGTGGCTGCTTTGGCAAAGGCCGAGGAGCATTTGTTCTGCGAGTGGAGCGGGGCAGACCCTATAGTGCTGCCGAACGGGTCGGCTGGCCTATACCTGGTCAAGCAGATCCGCGACGAGGCCCATCGCTTTGCGGTCAGCTACCATCGCGAGCTGCGTGCCAAGTCGGTCAAGTCCAGCGTGCTCGACGAAATACCTGGCGTGGGAGAAAACCGCCGGAAGCTGCTGTTAAACGCCTTTGGCTCAGTCAAGCGCCTGCGTGAGGCCAGTGTCGAGGAGATATCAAATGTCAAAGGCATACCCAAGAACCTGGCTTCCCAGATCTATGGGTTCCTGCATGCCTGATCAGTTGATGTAAAGGCAGCCCTTTTGAACCAAAATCAAGTATGGTACCTGAAAAATCGGGGCTGCTTGGACTGCTCGAACTGCTCTAGATGATATATACTCGTAGGTTGTGCAAACCAAAGGGTTTATCCACATAAAAGCAGTCTGATGAGAGGGAATGGTTTTTTATGCCTGACCGGAGATTTACACCGAAGAAGAAGCCAACCGGCAATCGGTCACAAGCCATGCTGTTGTTCGTGCTAGCAATTGCCCTGGTTGGCTCGCTGTTGATGCTATGGCCGCCAAACCAAAGCATCAACCGGGGATTGAACCTACGTGGGGGAGTCTCAGTCGTTTTGAGCCTGGCCAAGCCTGACGGCTCGGAGATCAGCCGGGCCGAGCTGCGGCAGACCAGGGACATCATGGTCGAGCGCTTGAACCTGCTTCGGGAGACCGAGGTGGACGTGCAGATACTGGGCTCCAAACAATTGCTGGTGCAGATACCCGCCGATGTGGACAAGGACTTCATCCTCAGTATCATTGGCACAAGGGGCTATATCGAATTTGTGGACATGTCGGCTATCGAGGACCAAGAGCTGGTCACGTCGATCCAATACGGGTCGACTATTCCCCGCTCGACTTTGAAGGCCTTGGGCTTCATGAGCACCATGCCTGACACCGACCCCAGTGCCACGTTGTTTGTGACAGACACCCCGACTGGCGACGAGGATGCGCCGAAACGCTATTTCTTGCCTGACAGCACATACAACAACCCCTTGAACACCTCCCAGCTTCCGCTTGCCAGCTTGAAGCCCTCAAACGACTGGAAGCCTGTCTATTTTCAACCGGATACCTATACTAGCTTATTTAATAGTACAAATATTAGCAGTGCTAAGGCGTACATCGATATGACGTCGTATTATGGGGACTATGCCGTGTCTGTGGTCGCCGACGACCGCAGCATCAGCTTGCTGGTGAATTCCGAGACGGACTTGGTGTCTTCGCGACAAGTGATGGTCCTCCTGGACGGCTTTGCTACCCGGGGGCGTATCAGCTCAAGCGACTTTACCACTAACACGCTGGTTCTGACTGGCAGTTTCACCGAGGCCTACTCCGTTGGGCTCGGGGTGATAATCGAGACCGGGGCCACCCCGCTGACTGTCAGCGTGGCGTCCGAGAAGCTAGGATCGAGCCTTGGGCAGGATGTCATCCAAAACACCATCGTCGCCGTATTGGTCGCCTTGGCCGTGCTGTTCGTCTACTTGGTAGTCTACTACCGCGGCCTCGGGCTGGTCGTCGCCCTCTCAGCCGTCGTCTTTAGCCTGGTCACACTGGGCGTCTTGGCCCTGCTTTCGTTTTATGGGTTCTTCACTTTGACCCTGGCGTCTGTAGCCGGGCTGGTCTTGGCCTGCATGTGCCTGATCGACTCCTCGTTGCTCTTGTTAGAGCGCTTGCGCGACGAGGTCTCGATGGGAAGGCCTGTGCGGACCAGTGTAAACAACAGCCTGGCCTATGCGAACAAGGCGTCCATTGGCGTGGTGGCCTTGTTCATCGTCATCGGAGTGCTTGTCTATATTATCGATTCCGGGCTGCTCAGAGGCTTCGGGACGGCTTTGGCCATCGGTGCAGCAGTCGAGATCCTGGTTACGCAGCTTGGTACTTATCCGCTTGTGCGCCTACTGACTAGCAGCATGATCGAGGCCAATCCGTCATTTTGGATATTGAAGTCATACGACGAGAGCGAGGCCCAAAGCCAGCGCCGGCGCATCAATTTTCTAAGCAGCAAGAACGTCTACTTCATTGTNTCGGTCCTGCTGATCATTGCCAGCACAGGTATCGTGTTTTTCCGTGGNGTGAGCTTTGGCTTCGAGTTTGACGGAGGCAGTGCCATCGTCGTCAGCGATACTGGCGGTTTGACACTGGCCGAGGTCCGGNCGGCCTGCTCCAAGGCCAAGCTTGCNAATCCCGTGGTTCAAAGCACCTACAACAGCTATAACGACGAATCCGGGTTCATCATCAAGACCACGACCGACGACAGCGAGGCCTTAAAAGATGCGAAAGCCCTGATAGAGACGGACCTAGGCCTAGAGGCCGGCCAAGCAAAGGTCAGCGCGCTCGGGCCGAGCTGGCGGGATGCCTCGACCTTGTCGTCGCTCCTGACTTTCGGTGCGGTGGTTTTGGCGGTCCTGATCTATGCTGTCATCCGGCTTGGCTATAAGGGGGCGTTCAGCGCCTTCATTGCCCTGACCGACACGCTCTTGCTAGTAAGCACGATCTATATGGCAATCGGCCTGCCGGTCGTGCCCTTGCACCTGCCTGCCTTGCTGGCGGTTTGTGCCTACGCCTCATACACGACGATACTTATCCTTCGTCGGATCAATGAGAATGTGGAGAATACCACGGAGCACAGCTTTATTACCGTCGCCAACCTGACTATCAACCAGTTCTATACCCGGACGGTAAATATCACTGTCGCAGTATTGGTCCCGATGCTGGTGCTCTTGGCCTTTGGGGGGAGCAGCATGCGCGGCTTTGCCATCTATATGATCATAGGGACAATCGCCTGCCCCTTGTCCACAATCATGATCGCCGCACCGATATACGTGCTTTTGAAGCAGCGCGAGCCGAAGTTCAAGAAGCTGCTGGACAAGTATGGGGACGGGATGGACGAGTTCACTGTGGCCGAGCAGTTGGGCGAATAGCGTCTGGCAGCAGGCACCGGCCTCGCCTAATGAGAATACTGCACAGCAGCCTTACTCGAGCAGCCAGCTTACTTCCGGGCCACCTTCGGTCTCTAGGGGGTTGACCAGATAGACTAGGCTGACCGGNTGGTCTGCTGCAAAGTAGATCCTTGTAGTCAGCACCTCGTCAGGCTGTAGCTGGCGGCCTTCGAGCCCACTGGTCAAGCTGGTGCCATTGTCAGTCATNCCGGTATANCACTCCTCGTATGACCCGCTTACCGTGCGCATCACCCATTGAGTGGTCAGCAGCCTTTGGTTNGATGACGACTTATTGACAATCTGCACGGTCACCTCATAGATCAGGCGGCCATCGTTTGTAGAGTATGGCTGGTGGATACTGACCACGGTGATCAGCAAGTCGTTGCATTCGACAGTCGTGCCGACTGGCAGATTGGATGTGTCGGTGCGGTTGGCCAAGCCATAGGCGATCGGGTCTTTGGAGCCTTCGTTAGCGACCGGCTCTGGTAGGGGATTGTAGAAAAAGATAAAATAGGCCGACCCAGTAGCAAGCAAAGCCACAATCAGCAGCCAAAAGACAAAAGTCTTATAAAAGGGCAAAAGGCTTTTTCCGCAATAAGGACAGCGCTTGGCATTGCTGACCACCCGCGAGCCACAGCGGTTGCAGCGGATGATCCTGCGCGAGAAGGTCGTAGCAATCGGCAGGCGGTCGCGGTTCGACCCGCGGGAGCTGGTGTCAAATCGACTACCGGTATCAGCAAAACGCCAATTGTTAGATCGTTTTCGATCCGTTATAGCCACTTGGTCTCCTGTTACATCCGTCGCTCTCAGTTACATAATTTTAACGCAATGGCGACAAACAGGCATCTTTCATAAAATCGACCAGTGTTTTACCAGCTAAATGGCTTATCCACATAAACCAAGGACCAACATTGTTTCGTAACCAAGCATCAAGCGCATGCTTGGCTATGCCTCTAATAAATGGGGGTCAGCGGCAGTACACCCATCCGGCTAGTCCCCTAGCTAGAAGTCCCTTTTTCGGTATAGCAAGACTGATACTTTATATGACACGAACATTATAATAAGCCAAAATACTACGCCAAGAACAAGCGTTGCCATGAAGTTGGCAGCAAGCCAGTTGATCAGGCCGACTGTCTTATCCAGAAAGAGTGCATCGTTTATGAAGTTCGAGGCAAGCAGAATCGCCGATGACATAACAATTAACGGCGTGTAGGCTATAACCTTGGCCTTTGCATAGCTCAAACTGAAATATACGGGAAGCTGGACAGCTTGGATGACACTGAACACAAAAAACATGACCGGTATTGTGGACAGTGCTTGAATGGCGACGAAGCCCTTTTGCATTACCGTAAGCACTAAGAATGAAAGGACAAACGTGGAGAGTCCTGCCAGTATGTCAAGGCTTAGCGCAAAGAGGTACCTGCCTAGCACAACCGTGTTCCGGCTGATGGAGAGCGTTGTGTATAAGACGTCGATATTGCTTTTCTCGCCAATGGCAAAAGGATAACTGGCATATATGGCAGCAAACGCCATAACTAGTCCAATAGCCCCGCCTGCGCTGCTGTTGACGACCAGCATAAACAGAGCGACACCAGCAAAGATACAGAGGTTCTTCAGGTTAAGGTACGGTTTGACCGTAATAAAATCCAAATGTATGAAAGAAAGTACCTTATTCATGTAGCTGCGCTCCCTTGTTCATGAAAATGACGATCTCGTCTATGTTGACCTCTTCTGTCAGTAAGTTGCCAGGCAGCTTTCTAATGTCCTTGGCCTCAATCATGCCCTCGAAGCCCGTCTCGTATTCACGGTAGCCGATGATAGACTCCCTCAGCTCCTTGCTGATGTCTGACAGCCCACCAGTGACACGGGCGTATTTGTCAAGCAAGTCGTCCTTCGTGCCAGTGAACACGATACTGCCGTTTTGGATAAACGTGACGTAGTCGGCAATCCTTTCCAGGTCCGAGGTGATGTGTGTAGAGAACAGGACGCTCTTGCTTTCGTCAGCGACAAACTCACGGAGCAGGTCGCAAATCTCCTCGCGCGCCACAGGGTCAAGCCCGCTGGTCGGCTCATCAAGTATCAAGAGGCTTGCGTTATGGGAAAGGGCGGCAGCAATCTGGAGCTTGACCTTCATGCCACGCGACAGCTCTTTGACGCTCTTTGTACGGTCAAGCCCGAATTGCCTGACCAAGCCAGCGAAGGCGTCCTTGTCCCATTGTTTGTAAAACGGGGCGATAGCCTTCTCGACATCGTCTACCGTCCAGTCCTCCACGTAAAGCGGCGTGTCCATCACAACGCCGATACTATCGTTTTGCATGCCGGCATCATCGCGCCCGAACAGCCTGACACTGCCGGCATCGCCTTTGATCACGTTTAGGATCAGCTTGATCGTCGTCGTCTTGCCCGCACCGTTGGGCCCGATGAAGCCCATGATATAGCCGCCGGGCAGATCAAAGGACACATCGTCTAATGCAAACGAGCTGTAGCTTTTGCTTAGCCCCCGCACTTCTAAAACACTATTCATTGTCAACCTCCCACAACAGGTGCAGCCTCTCGATGACCTCGTCTTTGGTGATGTTCTCAGCTTTGGCGACAGCGATTGCCACACTTAGGCTGTCCTCCATCTTGTGCATGGAGTTCTCTCTTGCCAGTTCGGTGTTACGGGGAAGGACGAAACAACCCTTGCCCTGAACATTCGCTATGAAGCCCTCTTGTTCTAGGTCGCTGTATGCGCGCGTCGTCGTAATGACGCTTATCTTCAAGTCCCGGGCCAGCTGGCGGATCGAGGGCAGCATGTCGTCCTCTTGCAACTCGCCTGCAAAAATCGCCTCTTTGACCTGCTCCTTTATCTGTTCATAGATCGGTATGCCGGAGCGGTTCGACACTATGATCCTCATTTTTTCGCTCCTTCGTATATATACACTATATACAGTATAGGCGATAGTCACGATAAGGTCAATAAAGGTAAGGAGGAAACCTTCATTTGCGAATAAGGATATTCCAGGGGCTTTCATGTAATATGAGAAGCAGTTCATATGCAGAAAAACACCGACATAGACACTGGCCTAGCGCCTTTATGGCTAAGCCAGCAAACCGACCCCCTTGTCGTGGACAGCCTGGCTGCAGAGCTTGGCGTGGGGAGCCTGTTGGCGACGGTACTGGCCAGCCGGGGACTGGCTGACCCTGGGCAGGCCCGCGCTTTTCTCGATTCGTCATTGGCCACCGAGGACTTCGACGCCGCTGGCATTGAAGGCTTGAGCGCTGTCGCACAGGCCTTGGCGCAAGCCATCGGCTTCAAGAAGAGGATCCTCGTCTTTGGCGACTATGACGTCGACGGGGTCTCGGCTACCGCTTTGCTCTATCTGGCCCTTCGCGAGCTGTCGGCCGAGGCACTGGCCTTGATCCCGTCGAGAATGGACGACGGATATGGGCTTACCGACCAGGCGGTCGTAAAGATCCTGGCCCAAAAGCCAGACGTCCTGGTCACCGTGGACTGCGGCATCTCCGACCGTGAGCAAGTCTTTAAGCTTGTGGAGAAGGGCATAGAGGTGCTGGTCACCGATCATCACGAGGCAGGGGGCAACGTGCCTGAAAATGTGTTGGTAGCCGACCCAAAGCTCAGCCCAGGCAGTTTCGGGCAAAACCTGGCTGGCGCCGGGGTCGCCTTGGCCTTGGTAAGGCTCCTAGGCGAGGCCTTAGGATCCAGCGGGCTTTGGGAGGAATACATCGACTTGGCCTGCTTGGGAACCATCGCCGACCAAATGCCTTTGACCGGCTTTAACCGGGCATTGGTGCGAGCCGGACTTGACCAGGTCAACAACCGTCCCCGCCCAGGCATTCTCGCCATGCTAGAGCTGCAGGCGCAAGCTGGTACTTCTCCACAGACAAACTATACAGCCTCCGACCTGGCCTTCGGACTGATACCTCGCCTAAACGCCCCTGGGCGCCTAGGCCGCGCCGACCAGGCTTTTGAGGCCCTGACGACCGACGACCCGGGCCGCGCCCGAGAGCTGGCAGAGGCCTTGATGCAGCTAAACGAGGAACGGCGAAGGATCGAAGCCCAGCTGTCTGCTGAGGCACTGTCCCAGGCCGCCACGGTATTCAAAGCCGACTCCAAGCTGGTCGTCGTGAGCAGCGAAGGCTTCCATGAAGGCATCCGCGGCATTGTGGCCTCGCGTTTGGCCAGCCACTTCGGGGTCCCGGCAATCGTTTTTACAGTCGTGGACGGCGAGGCGCGCGGCTCCGGGCGCAGCGTGGGCGATGTCAACCTGTTCGCTGCACTAGAGGCGGTCTCGCATTTGACGCTTCGCCATGGCGGGCATGAGTCGGCCATCGGCGTCACGGTTGCCCTAGACGACCTGCAAAGGTTTTCGACCGAGCTCGAAAAGCAGCTCGCACTGGTCCCGCCCACGCACTTTCACCCGCCCTTGAGGGTCGACGCGCAGATCAGCCTAGGCCAGCTCGATTGGCAAGGCATTTTGGACCTAGCCCTGCTTGAGCCGTTCGGCCAGGCCAACCCGGAGCCGCTTTTTGTGTCCGCAGCCAGCCAGGTCACCAAGCCCCGCACTGTCGGAAACTCGAACACGCACCTCTCATTCTCTGCTCTGGAGAAGGGCACGGAGCGTGCTGCCATTTGGTTTAACTGCCCGCGTATCGAGGAGTTTTTGAGCCCGTCAGGCCTCTACGAGCTAGTCTTCGAGCCTCGGGCAGAGCTTTGGCGCAACCGGCAAAACATCCAGCTACGGGTGCGCGAGGCCTACCATTTGGATGGCGACGCAGCCTTGGAGGCAGCCTTCCCGGAGCTTCATAAGGGGCTTTACGACAGCCAGAACGAAGGCCTTGAGCTTTTGGCGCAAGGACGCTCGCCGCTGGTCTTGATGCCTACCGGCCGCGGCAAGTCGCTGATATTCCAGCTGCACGCTGCCCGCCTGGCGCTGAAAGAAAACACCGCCTCGATCTTCGTCTACCCCCTGCGGGCCTTGATCAACGACCAACAACGCAGCCTTCTGGAGAGGTTTGCGTCAATCGGTATCGAAAGCCAGGTGCTGTGCGGCCTTAATACCGCCGAAGAGCGGGCCGAGACATATGCCCGCCTCGCAGCCGGCAAGATATCCGTGCTGCTGACCACGCCGGAGTTCTTGATGCTGCATGCCGCTAGAATCGCCCAATGCACCGAAGTGGGCTTTATCGCCTTCGACGAGGCCCACCACATCGCCTCCAGCAGGCAGTTCCGGCCTGCCTATCAAGACTTGGGAGAAGTCCGCAGGCATTTCCCGGCAGCACAGGTCATGGCAGCCACTGCCACAGCCGACGACAGCTGGGCGCTGCGCATCGAGCGCGAGCTTCGACTGGACAGCCGGGTCGTGGACAAGGCACGACGCTTGAACCTGAAACTTATCGACTTGCGGGGCACCGACGACAGGCTAGGCCATATCGTAGGGACAATCCAGACCAGGGAGCCGGCAATCGTCTACACCTACAGCC
>JGI24702J35022_10001340_pt1 | contig 15299 bp, 6 predicted proteins | sample TergutTh196P4_FD_35022 | JGI IMG/M metagenome (IMG submission 35022)
ATGCTGATGGGAAAATTAGTGCAAATATATTTTGTCGGAATTCTTCAAAGCGCTATCTTTGCTGCAATCTTTCAAGAAAAGAAAGGGGCTGAGTAGTTACCAAAAATTTACCACGCATTAAAATCTAAGTAGACGAACACCATTATGAGAAAAAAAACCGTATTCTCCCATAAATAAAACCGAAATTATGTAATTGCCTTTATAGGGGATAGATAGAACTATGTAGCAGTTATTCCCTACATTCGCACGGGCTCGTGTTTTTCAATAAACTCAGGATCAATAATGTAGCCCATTCCAATACCTGTTGGCGCTTTCATTTTACTGTTCACACATACCATAGGAGCTGTGGGACATTCGTATGGAACATTGGTTTCAAATCCCCTAAATTCATGATGTTCAACCGCATTTGGAACTGCGGAAACAAAAACAGCATTGTAATAAAAACCCAATCCACCGGCTGACATATGAGTTATACACGTCTTTCCTACCGCTTGAGCCATCAAGGCAACCCTCATCGAACGGATAAATCCCCCAAAATAAAAAGTATCGGGTTCAACAATATCTATTCCATCGTTTGCCAGTAACCACCTGAAATTGTACAGATTCTGGTCCTGTTCTCCATGAGCAATAGGGATAGTTAAGGCATCGGCAACTTTTTTTGTTTCTTCGAAATGCCAGTATAATACAGGTTCTTCAAAATATCTGTAGTTGTATTCTTCCAATAGCCTGCCTATTTTTATGGCTCCATCCACATCATAATAACCGTTTGAATCGGCATACAGTGCGAAATCGTCGCCATAATATTCACGTACCATCGGAATGAGTTTCTCAGATTTACCTGGTAAACCCGGATCGTGTATATCCCTTGAATTGGCAAATAAATACCCTATTTTTATCTTCAATGCATTCACATCGAATCGGGAAACTTCCCGTTTAATTCGTTCAAAATGCTCTTCAAGGGGTAATTCCCGCAGTTCGGTTGCCATATAAAGCCCTACTTCGGGATTGTGTATTTCGCCGATCAATTGTGCAACAGGCTTATTTGCTATTTTCCCAAGCATATCCAATATGGCAAACTCAATAGTAGCCAAAGGAAGTCCAAGAGCCATACCATTATATCTGAAATTGAAATTGAAATAGTAAACCTTTTCCAGAATAAGGTCTAATTCTCTAGCATCCTGCCCGATAAAAAATGATCGCAGATTTCTCATAAATATCGGATATAAAGTAGATATTGAGTTATGTGCTACCGAAATACCTTCAGCGCCATCCTTTGAACGTACGCGACACAAATAACTTCGGTTATACTGCAAAAGTTCAAGCGATTGAATGATGACAGGCGAGGAGAATAGCTCCTTTTTCAAAATTGGTTGTTTGAGCACCTGATCAAGCTTATCGTAACGAAATTTTAGTTCTTCACTTCCGAAAGGTGATGCGTTACAAGAAGTGGAAGATAATAACGATAAATTGGCAATAGTTGCCCCACCAGCAACAGCAGTGGAAATAAATTGACGTCTTGTTTGATTTTTCATTTCACGAATAATTATTATTACTTTTAATTTGGGGTTGAACCCTTTGCTATCTCAATATCCTTCGCTACATCCGGGCGAATCAGTTCCCAATGAAAACGTAAATGATCATTTTCCCGCCATTGCGTACCGTTCTTACCGTCCATTTCGCTGTAATGAACCAATGGCATATCTTTGTACAACGGCCGCGTAATCGCAATTACGTCATCCCAGTATTGAAGTCCTTTCTCAAAATGGGCGATCGCCTTTTGTTTGTTTTCCTCGCCACCTTGAGTCCGATAGATTTGTAAAGCGACAGCGCCTCGTATTTTTTCCGCAAAATGCAAGCCTAAATAAGACCAGGCTTTGATATCGCCCACTTCGTACTTGAGCGCTTTATCCTTCCCTACTTTAATGTCTTTCACTAATTCAAGCGCTCTATTGCAGTCTCGTTCCAGCATATCGGCCAAAGCCGGAGGGATTGTTCTGTCCTGACCGAATGATATTCCTTCGGCTATTGCTTTTACATATTCGGCTACAGATACATAATCCGGGTCAAACGGCCGTTGATTGATAAATCTGTCTACCGGAACATAGAATACTCCCGTTCGCGGATCTTCTCTGGTACGCCGCAACAGCGCCATCAAGCCTTCACTGTAGAGGGTAAAATCCCAGGTATAGTCATAAGAAGAAGCAAAGCGTAGTGGCGTAGCGCCTGCTAAAGAAGAGGCTTCCAGCAGATTTTGGCCGTTTTTACCGTAACGACGCATCATTTCCGCTTGAAATACCTCATCAGGTGTATCGGAATTATACATTAAGCGTCCCCAAATCTTGAAAAACAACCATTGTCTTTCGAAACCATATTTCCAGGGGACATCCGTATCTGCCGTGAAATAGTCTTTTGCAGGTATATAAGTTTCCGAACCGAGGAAATAACCGCCCACATAAGGTTGAGAATTCATTTTAACATGGCTCCTCGCAAACGAAGGGACGCCCCAGCGAAGGCAAAAGAAATCATCATTTCGTAAGTGCCAGACAACCTTGTATTTGTCGGATACGGGATTCCAATAGGTGTCGGTCAGTTCGCCTCCATGCACTTTTATCAACTTGGGCGTTGAATGTCCGTGCGACCAGTTAAACTTAAACTCTACCCAAATAGGTCCTTCCGTGAACCCCATTTCCGCTTCCTGTTCAATCACAGCTCTGGTCAGGCGTTCGGCTTCGATACTCGTACTCCCTCCTGATGAGGTGGTCGCTGAAGCAGGCGCCCTGTGTATATATTTCATGGTTCGATCGGCCTGCTTCATGCCTTCTATAAGGACATCGATAGACCACTCCTCGCGTTCTGCCGGTGTCATTCCGCCCATTCCTTCGGCAAGTGTAGGACCGACACCTGTCAAATCAGGATATTCATTCAATACCTGCGTCACACATTCGCGTATATAGTGCCGGACAAGTTCCGAAGTATCCGCATTCATATAAAAGTGACGTTCTTCATTTATAATAGGCAAGTTATGTGCTCTGGCAAGTTGAGGAGTAGTAAAAATGTTATACCATAAAATATACGTTTCAATTGCCCTGTCTTTGGCCATGCGGAAAATGGTTCTGTAAAGTGTTTGCCATTCTTTGAACTCTTCCGCTGTAAAGGGGCTGGCTTCCGGATAATTTTTCGGTATAATCATGTATGGAAACGGGTGTAGATTCCACAAAGTAAGTACGTTAAATCTATTCTCGACCATCATGTCAAGGTATGCTTCCCAATAGGTGGTATCGCGGCATGTTTCCATGTGCTGGTCAATCGTAGAGCTGTGACGATAGCTATCCCAAGGCAAATTGTGTTTCAAGGCGCGAAACGAAAGGCTCCCCGGTTTTTCACTTTTTTGTCGGCTATCACTCAGCGCTATTCCATTACGGACGTCTTCGGCCAATGACATGGCGCCATAGATTAATCCACCCTCATCGCCTCCTGTGATATGGATGGTTTTCCCTTCAGGCGAAATCGTAAATGCCTCGGCAACTAATTGACGGGCGTCTATGGCAAAATTAATCTGAAAACTGCCATTGTCTTTCACCGTATATCCGTTTGCATTTAACACTTTCTTCAACGCATTGGCTGCGTATGTTTCCTGGCGGGAAGACTCGTTGTAACGTATCGTTACAGATTGTTTGCATCCCGACACTAAAATCGCAAAACAGATAAGTAATAAACTTTCTTTAATAAATTTCATAATGTCTAATTATTTACTAATTGGTGATACTATTGATTCTTTCGCTATAACAATATCATTCAATACATCAGGACGAATCAGTTCCCAATGAAAACGTAATTGGTCATTGTTTCGCCATTGTGTACCGTTACCACCATTCTGTTGAGTGTAATGAACCAACGGCATATCGTTATACAATGGTCGGGTAACAGCAATGACGTCATCCCAGTATTGAAGACCCTTTTCCAAATGAGTGACAGCCTTTTGTTTGTTTTCCTCGCCGCCTTGCATCCGATAGGTTTGTAAAGCAACGGCGCCCCTAATTTTTTCCGCAAAATGCAATCCTAAATAAGACCAGGCTTTGATGTCAGATACTTCATAGAGGAGCGCTTTATCCTTACCAACAGTGATATCATTAACCAAATTCAACGCTCTGGTGCATTCACTTTCCAGCGTATCGGCCAAATCCGTAGGGATTATTCGATCCTTTCCGAAAGATCTCCCTTCAACGATTGCTTGTACAAATTCAGCGACAGAAACATAATCCGGATCAAAGGTCGGTTGATGGATAAGCCTGTCCACTGAAATATAGTATACTCCATTTCGTGGGTCTTCTCTGGTACGTCGCTGAAGCGCCATCAATCCTTCACTGTAGATAGTAAAATCCCATGTATAGTCATAATAAGAAGCAAAACGTAATGGCGTAGATCCAGCTAAAGAAGAGGCTTCCAATAGATTTCTGCCGTTGTTGCCGTAACGACGAATCATTTCCGCTTGAAACACATCATCAGGCGTATCTGAATTATACATTAAACGCCCCCAAAGCTTGTAAAACAGCCATTGTCGTTCGAAAGCATATTTCCATGGGACATTCGTATCTGTTGTAAAATAATCTTTTGCAGGGATATAGGTTTCCGCACCGAGATGATAACCGCCCACATAAGGTTGAGAATTCATTTTTACATGATTCCTTACATAAGAAGGAACACCCCAACGAAGGCAAAAGAAATCATCATTGCGTAATTGCCAACTCACCTTGTATTTGTCGGATAGAGGATTAAAATAGGTGTCGGTTAGATTGCCTCCATGTACTTTAATCAGTTTGGGTGTCGAATGTCCGTGCGACCAGTTAAATTTGAACTCTATCAAAATGATACCATCAACGAAACCCATCTCCGCTTCACTTTCGACAATAGCCCTGGTCATGCGTTCGGTTTCGATACTTGTACTCCCTGCTGAGTTTGTATTCGCAGAAGCAGGGGCTCTATGGACATATTTGGTTTTGCGATTGGCCAGCCTCAAACCTGCAACGATTGTTTCAGCGCTCCAATCTTCGCGTTCTTGCGGTGTCATTCCCCCCATGCCTTCGCTATTCGAAAGACCGAACCCCGATAAGTCGGGATATTCTTCCAATACCTGCGTCACACATTCTCTGTTATAGCGCTTAACAATTTCCGAAGTATCCCCCGGTATATAAAAGTGACGCTCCTCGTTCACAATAGCCAGATTATGTGCTTTCGCGAATTCAGGTGTTGTAAAAATGTTAAATGGGAAAATATAGGTATCAATGCCTCTGTCTTTTGCCATTCTAAAAATGGTTCTATACAATGTTTGCCATTCTTTGAATTCTTCTTTCGTAAAAGGGCTTGCTTCCGGGAAATTCTTCGGTATAATCATATACGGATATGGGTGTAAATTCCATAAATTGAGGCTATTAAATCTATTTTCGGCCATCAAATCGAAAAATGCTTCCCAGAATGTGGTATCGCGACAAGTTTCTTCATGAAGGTGTAAAGCTTCGCTGTGACGATATCCGTCCCATGGCAGGTTGAATTTCAACGCACGATAAGAAAGATCCGGTTTTTCATTTTTTTGCTGGCAATTACTCAGTGTTACTTCATTACGTATGTCTTCGGCTAACGAAAGGGTACCGTAAATTAACCCACGCTCATCGCCGCCGGTAATATTGATCTTTTCACCTTCCGAAGAAATGGTAAAAGCCTCAGCAACCAACCGGCTGCTATCAATGGCGAAATTTATCTGATAGTCAGCATCTCCTTGTTTAATCGAATAGCCATTTTGATTTAACGTCTTCTTCAATGCATTGGCAGCGTAGGTTTCCTGTCGGGAAAATTCATTGTAGTGTATAGACACAGTTGTTTGACTTTTCCCCAATAAGGAAAATACCAAACATATGAAAACCAAACTCTCTCTAATAACTTTCATATATTAAATTTTTTATTGTTTATGGAAAGAATTGATGGGTCATTTAAAACACCATTGATTCCTTTGCTATCTCAATATCCTTTGCTACATCCGGACGTATCAACTCCCAATGAAACCTCAAATGGTCATTTTCACGCCATTGTATACCGTTCTTACCGTACATTTCGCTATAATGAACCAACGGCATATCGTTATATAACGGACGGGTAATAGCAATGACATTATCCCAGTATTGAAGTCCTTTCTCCAAATGAGCGACAGCCTTTTGCTTGTTTTCCTCGTCGCCTTGTATCCGATAGGTTTGCAACGCAACGGCGCCCCTTATTTTTTCAGCAAAATGCAATCCTAAATATGACCAGGCTTTGATATCGGCAACCTCATACAGGAGTGCTTTATTCTTATAGACAGTGATATCCTTCACCAAATCGAGTGCTTTGTTGCAATCGCGTTCCATCATATCGGCCAAATTCGGAGGAGTTATTCTGTCCTGTCCAAATGATTTATCTTCAACGATTGATTTTACATATTCTGCAACAGACACATAATCGGTGTCAAAGGGTGGTTGATTGATAAATCTGTCTACTGAAACATAGAATACTCCTGTCCTCGGATCTTCCCTGCTCCGCCGTTGTAAAGCCATCATTCCTTCGCTGTAGAGGGTGAAATCCCATGTATAATCGAAAGAGGAAGCAAAGCGTAGCGGCGTAGATCCGGCTAAAGAAGATGCTTCCAACAGATTTTTGCCATTTTCACCGTAACGACGAATCATTTCCGCTTGAAAAACTTCATCAGGTGTATCGGAATTATACAATAAGCGTCCCCAAATCTTATAAAACAGCCATTGTCTTTCGAAAGCATATTTCCATGGGACATTCGTATCTGTTGTAAAATAGTCTTTTGCCGGAATATAGGTTTCCGAACCAACCGTATGACCGCCTACATAAGGTTGAGCATTCATTTTTATATGACTTCTCACAAAAGATAAAACCCCCCAACGCAGGCAAAAAAAATCTTCATTGCGTACCGTCCAGGTCACCTTATATTTGTCGGGTACAGGATTAAAATAGGTGTCGGTCAATTCGCCTCCATGCACTTTAATCAACTTTGGCGTAGAATGGCCATGCGACCAGTTAAACTTAAAGTCTAACCAGATGGGACCATCGGTAAACCCCAAATCTGCTTCCCGTTCGATAATAGCCCTGGTCATACGTTCGGTTTCGATGCTTGTACTCCCTGCGGATACTGTATTCGCTGAAGGAGGACTTCGGTGTATAAATTTTGTTTTGCGAGTGGCAAGCCTCATTCCTTCAATGATTGTTTCGGCGCTCCACTCTTCGCGTTCCTGCGGCGTCATTCCACCCATGCCTTCAGCAAGCTCAAGGCCGAACCCCGACAATTCAGGATATTCTTCCAATACCTGCGTCAAAGACTCTCTTGTATAGCGTTTCACGATTTCCGAAGTATCTCCCGGTAAATAGAAATGACGCTCCTTGTTCACATTAGCCAACTGATGAGCGATGGCAAATTCCGGCGTTGTAAAAATGTTAAAGGGAACAATATAAGTATCAATAGCCCTGTCCTTTGCCATTCGCATTATGGATTTAAATAGTATTTGCCACTCTTTGAACTCTGTTTCCGTAAAAGGACTCGCTTCTGGATAATTCGTCGGTATAATCATATACGGATACGGGTGCAGATTGAACAAAGTAAGGCTATTAAATCTATTTTCGACCATCATGTCGAGAAACGCTTCCCAATATGTGGTGTCGCGGCAGGTTTCTTCATGAAGGTGTAAAGCTCTGCTGTGACGATATCCGTCCCACGGTAGATTGAATTTTATTCCTCGGAAAGCAAGCCCCGGTTTTTCATTTTTAAGCTGGCAATTATTCAGTGTTACTCCGTTACGGATGTCTTCAGCTAATGAAAGGGCGCCGTAAATTAACCCACGCTCATCGCCGCCGGTAATATTGATCTTTTCACCTTCCGAAGAAATGGTAAAAGCCTCAGAAACCAACCGGATGCTATCAATGGCGAAATTTATCTGATAGTCAGCATCTCCTTGTTTAATCGAATAGCCATTTTGATTTAACGTCTTCTTCAATGCATTGGCAGCGTAGGTTTCCTGTCGGGAAGAATCATTGTATTGGAAAGACACCGTTGGTTGGCATCCCGACAGGAAAAGAACGAAATAAACAAGAGATACACTCACTTTGATAAATTTCATCTGTTTACTTAGTTTTATGGACGGAATGGAATTACCCTTGCTTCCTTTGCTGTGACAACATCGTTCGCTACATCCGGGCGAATCAATGCCCAGTGGAAACGCCAATGGTTGTTATATGTCCATCGCCTGCCGTCCATTTCGCTGTAATGAACTAACGGCATATCGTTATACAATGGACGCGTAATAGCAATAACGTCATCCCAGTATTGAAGTCCCTTCTCCAGATGAGTAACAGCTTTTTGTTTGTTTTCTTCGCCACCTTGCGTCCGATATGTTTGCAAAGCAACAGCGCCTCTTATTTTTTCCGCAAAATGCAAACCTAAATAAGACCAGGCTTTGATGTCTGCTACTTCATACATGAGCGCTTTATCATTCCCAGCTTTGATGTCCTTCACTAATTCCAACGCTCTGTTGCAGTCGCGCTCCAGCATTTCGGCCAAATCCGGAGGAATAGTTCTGTTCGATCCGAATGATTTTCCTTCAGCGATGGCTTGTACATATTCGGCTACAGACACATAATCCGGATCAAATGGCGGTTGATTGATAAACCTGTCTACTGAAACATAGAATACCCCTGTTCTTGGATTTTGTCTTGTGTCACGATACACCAGCGACATCATTCCTTCACTGTATAGGGTGAAATCCCATGTATAATCGAAAGAGGAAGCAAAGCGTAGCGGCGTAGATCCGGCTAAAGAAGAAGCTTCCAACAGATTTTTGCCATTTTCACCGTAACGACGAATCATTTCCGCTTGAAAAACCTCATCAGGTGTATCGGAATTATACATTAAACGTCCCCAAATCTTATAAAACAGCCATTGTCTTTCGAAAGCATATTTCCATGGGACATTCGTATCTGTTGTAAAATAGTCTTTTGCCGGAATATAGGTTTCTGCGCCAAGAAAATAACCGCCTACATAAGGTTGAGAATTCATTTTCACATGGCTTCTTGCAAACGAAGGGACACCCCAGCGAAGGCAAAAGAAATCATCATTGCGTAAATGCCAGACAACCTTGTATTTATCGGATACGGGATTCCAATAGGTGTCGGTCAGTTCGCCTCCATGTACTTTAATCAACTTTGGCGTTGAATGTCCATGCGACCAGTTAAACTTAAACTCTACCCAAATGGGACCTTCCGTGAACCCCATTTCCGCTTCCTTTTCGATTACAGCTCTGGTCAGGCGTTCAGCTTCAACACTCGTACTCCCTGCTGATACGGTATTAGCCGAAGCAGGTGCCCTATGTATATATTTCATTGTGCGATTGGCCTGTTTCATGCCTTCGATAAGGACTTCGATAGACCACGCTTCGCGTTCTTCCGGTGTCATTCCGCCCATTCCTTCGGCAAGCGTAGGGCCGACGCCCGTCAAATCAGGATATTCATCCAATATCTGTGTCACGGATTCCCGAATATAATGTTTAACGATTTCCGATGTATCCGCCTGAATATAATGATTGCGTTCTTCATTGATAATAGGCAGATTATGCGCTCTGGCAAATTGAGGAGTCGTAAAAATGCTATACCATAAAATATATGTCTCAATGGCTCTGTCTTTGGCCATTCTAAAAATGGTTTTGTACAGTGTTTGCCACTCCTCGAACTCTTCTGCTGTAAAAGGGCTGGCTTCCGGGTAATTTTTCGGCATAATCATGTATGGAAACGGATGTAGATTCCATATCGTAAGTACGTTAAATCTATTCTCGGCCATCATGTCAAGATATGCTTCCCAATAGGTGGTATCGCGGCAGATGTCCATGTGCTGATCAATCGTAAAGCTGTGACGATAGCTGTCCCAAGGCAAGTTATGTTTCAAGGCACGAAACTCAAGGCTCCCGGGTTTCTCATTTTTTTGCCGGCAATCACTCAGTGCTATTCCGTTACGGATATCTTCGGATAAAGAAAGGGCACCGTAGATTAATCCGCGCTCGTCACCTCCAGTGATATGGATGTTTTTACCTTCAGGTAAAATGGTAAATGCCTCTTTCACTAATTGAAGTGTGTCTATGGCAAAATTTATCTGAAAACCACCATTTTCTTTCACCGTATATCCGTTTTCGTTTAACGCTTTCTTCAATGCTTTTGCAGCGTATGTTTCCTGTCTGGAAGCATCATTGTATAGAATAGACACCGATGTTTGACATCCTGAAACAAGAAACACCAAACAAATGAGAAATAAGATTTTTGTGTAAACTTTCATATAGTTTGTTTTTATTTAAAAAATGGGTGCAGTATATTAATCATAAAGAAAATGTGTGATGGATGAGCTATTCGAACGATCCATTACACCTAATCAATTTGTTATTCATTATAACCCGGGTTTTGATCGACTCTCGGATCCAGGGCTTTATTGTAAAGCATTTCCGAATCCGGTATCCTCCACAAATAATGCTTTTGTTTAATTTCAGTATACCTTTCCTGATATTGTACTACCCATGTTCCACTCAGATAATTGCCAATTAATTCCTGTGCTTTTCCCAAACGAACGATGAAATCCCAATGTTTTGCTTCATTTATTCTTTCATACATGTCCTCCTTAATCATCAAGTCAATAAATTTCTCCATAGTATTATAATCCGACAATTTATAATCAAGTGAAGGGTTGGCGACGTTAGGGTCATATCCGTATCCACGACGGCGCATTTTGTTTAATGTTTCGATGGATTCTTCAGTGGGAGCTCCTGCTACGCGTGCAGTTGCTTCTGCATAGGTGAATAGTACATCCGTGTAGCGGATCAAAGGAATATTGATATTACCTCCACCAGCAGTCGTAGAAAGAGGATCCCAATATTTAATCAACAGTAATGAAGTGGGTCCATAGCCAAATTCAAGAGGTCCAAGATTAAAATCAAAACGCAGGTCGTTTCTATCCCATTCTTGTATGACCGTGTAGTCATAATCGGAATAATGCGTGAAATAAGCATTGCCGGGAAACATTACCATCCCTTCAATCAGATAACTAGAATTTGCTGTATAGGTGATATATTCCCATGTCAAGTTACCTGTCCGGGATGTTTTGATGTAAAATATTTCTTCGCTCGATGTTGTTAAATCGTATCCGAAAATATTATCAAAATCCCTTACCTTTTCTACTCTTACCAATGAATATATATTACTATTTATCACTTCGCCAGCCAATGTTCTTGCCTGTACGTAATCTCCTCTGTACATATAAACCTCGGCCAGTAATGCCCTTACAGCATATTTATTCGGAGTACCTATAAAACGCGATGTTGTCGGGCAATTGTCAAGGGCAAATATGAGGTCATTGATAATAAAATTGTAAATTTCATCCACTGAACTTTTCGGCACATCCCATTCTCCCATGTTTTCGTCGGTTCTTAAAGGCACACTGCCCCAGCGACGAACAACATTGAAATAATTATATCCGCGCAAAAATCTTAATTCTCCGAGATATGCATTGATTTGTGCCTCCGTCATGGCGTCAGCTACAGGAAGTCTTTGAATTCCAACATTACACCTGCCAATGGCTTGAAAAATACTCGACCAGTTACTATCAACGCGGTCAAGATGCGTAGGCGCAATCACACCATTATATTGAACGGCATATTCGCCCATTGCTGAGCCTTTAGTAACGCAATATTCTGTATTCGCTTCCAGGGTTGTAAAATAGTTTGCGTTATATGCGCTCCTCATTTGTCCAAGTACTGCCATCACAGCAGCATCTGCTTCGTCCACAGTATTATAAAAAGTAGATGTCGCAATGGCATAGGTAAATTTACTTTCTTCAATCCAATCCTCGCAAGCGGTTAAAAAAATCGACATTAAAATCAATATAAAAAAACAAAATCTTTTCATAACTTAAAAATATTTATACATTATTAATCATTAAAATTGTACTCTTAATCCAAATGAAACTCTTTTGCTGGGTGGATAGGTTAAGTGGTCGATGCCGCTGTTTGTATCTCCCCCCTTTGAACTAACTTCAGGGTCAACTCCTCTGTAATGTGTAAATGTCAGATAATCCTGAGCGCTTACATATACGCGGATACTTTGCAACCAGTTGCGTGTACCCCAGTTTCTACAAGGGATATTATAAGAAAGTGCAATGTTTTTCAAACGCAGGTAAGAGGCATCCTCCACAAAACGGTCGGAATGTCTAAGAATGGCATATTGAGTATCTACAGAAATTATTGGATAGATGGCCTTCGAATTATCCTGCCCTTCTCTCCAACTTTGCTCGTATACATGGCTTTCAAGGTTCATTCCCTGATAACGAGAATAATTCCTCATCTCGCTTAAATTATACACTTTATTGCCTTGCATACCTTGTAGGAAGATAGTCAAATCCCAGTCTTTATACCTAAGAGTGGAATTTAATCCATACGTAAAGTCAGGATGTGCTGAACCTGCAATATAACGGTCATCAGCATCGGTAAATACCCCGTCTCCATTCAAATCGACATAAGACAAGCCGCCTTCTTCATTCAATCCGGCGTCTTTATAGAGGAAAAAAGCGCCCATCGGCTGACCTTCCCGTAAGATAGTGACAGGTCCGGAACCATAGTTGGCGTATGATGTGCCATAAATATCGGCACCATCGGCAAGTTTTTCGATTCTGTTTTTGTTCGTAGATATATTAAACTGTGCAGTCCATCCCAAATCTCTTTGTCTGATAATGTCAGCATCGATTGTAAGTTCGACACCCTTGTTACTCATACTTCCGATATTCCTTAAAGTTGAAGTATATCCAGAAGAAGTGGGTAATCTCACCATATTTAACAGGTCTGTAGTGAGCTTGTCGTAATAATCAGCTGTGATGCGTATTCGTTGATTGAATAATCCTATATCCAAACCAAGATCCCATTGCCCGGTAGTTTCCCATTTCAGATCTCCTGGATACGTCGTACTCGGATAATATGATACGCGATTCCCACTGCCGGTTGCTGTTGTTCCGCTCGATAAATTATTTTGAGTGGCATAAGCACTGATAGCCGTAGAGCCGGTTTTCCCATATCCAAACCTTATTTTCATATCGGACAAAAAATCAATGTTTTTCATGAACGATTCATCAGAAAGTCGCCATGCTAAAGAGAAGGAGGGAAAAACACCCCACCGACTACCGGGAGAATAACGACTCGACCCGTCGCGGCGCAAACTTACCGTTGCTAAATATTTACTGTTATAGGAATAATTTATTCTACCCAGATAAGACATCATTGACCATTTAGAATAACTGGAAGAAGGATAGCTGCGGGTACCTGCTCCGCCTAGATTATAGGTGTATAAAGCATCCGAAAAAAAGGAGCTACCGGATCCACTAAGCCCCATATTTGTATTTTGCTGGTAAGTAAAGGCTGCCATCAAATCCAACTTGTGTACGGTGTTCAGGGTGACGTTATAATTTAGAATATTCTCATTTACAATATTACTTGAACGCGAAGTATTGATTGATGCGGTATTTGCTTGATAGATGTACTTGATCGTGGTATAAGAATCACTTCGTGACTCATTATTTTGGATGCCCACGATACTTTTGAAGGAAAATCCTTTAAACGGTTTGAATGTGATCGTACCATTAATATTCGTCAAATTGGCAATGGATTTGTCTTCATTCTCATAGGCAACAATCATAGGATTTCTGATTTCATTTGACGTCCAAGGAAGCAAGCCTCGTAAATCAATATAGTTTCCTTCGTCATCAAAGGGTACAAATAAAGGAGATGCAGAAAAAATTGCGCCAATCATGGAAGATCCTCCATTTCCGCCGCCACCCGAATTATTCATGCTTGTAGTGGTTGTATATCCCATAAGTAAGGAAACATCAATCATAGGAGATACTGCCACATCCAAAGTAGAACGGATAGCATTTCTCATGTATGAACTGTTTTGAATCAGTCCGTCTCTTAGCAAATTCGATAGGCTCACGGAATATTTTATATTGTCCGTTCCGCCTCTCACATTCAAGCTATGATTGGAAACAGGCGCATCTTTGAACATCAGGTCTTGCCAATCCGTTCCTTTGCCCATTGCCGCAATTTCGGCGTCGGAAAACCATGGGTCTTGTTCTGGGAAACGGTTCCAATTATGTAAAAACTCATTATAATAGGTTGCCCATTGCTTGAGATCCATCAATTGGAGTTTTTTAATTTGTGTTTGAATACCATATTCAAAGTCATACGATACACTGGCTTTTCCAGCTTTTCCCTTTTTCGTCGTGATCAACACAACCCCGTTGGCTCCCCTTGAACCGTAGATGGCTGTTGCAGAAGCATCTTTTAACACCTCCATTGATTCAATATCATATGTGCTTACTGAAGTCGTATTGGATGATGGAACGCCATCAATGACGTAAAGCGGATCATTATCCCCTCGAATTGAGTTAATGCCCCTGATACGTATTGTAAAATTTTCCCCCGTAGGACTCCCTGTATTTTGTGAAACCAAAACACCCGGTACGAGTCCTTGTAATGCCTGCGTGGGATTTGTTACGATAAATGCGGTCAAGGCCTCTGATTTTACAGAAGCTACTGCCCCAGTCAAGTCTCTTTTTGCAATACTACCATAGCCTATAACCACCACTTCATCCAATGCTTCGACATCTTCTTGTATGGTAATATCAAATTGTGTTTGATTCCCTACATTCAATTCCTGGGGAATGTATCCAATATAAGAAACTTGTATGATGGCATTATTCGGAACATTAGAGATCGAAAATCTACCGTTTATATCCGTTACTGCGCCATTTGTTGTTCCTTTCACTACAACATTGGCGCCGATAACAGGGCCTGAAGCATCATTGACAACGCCGGTGACGGTGCGTCCTTGTTGTTGCAATGGCGCTATTGAAATAGTCGGTTCTAGGGTTGTGGAACTTGAAATGACAATTTGACGGTCTGAAATGGTGTATTGGTTTCGGGTGCCGGTAAAGAGTTGATCCAATACCTTTTCTACCGGTTCATTATCCGCCTTGACCGATACCTTGCGGTCTAAATCCACAGATTTATCCAAGTAAAAAAATATAAATTCGCTACTTTCTTCGATTTCGCGAATGACTTCTTTTACGGTACTGTTTTTGTACTCAAAAGTGAAAAAAGTGCGCTGTGAGTACGTTTCGTTGGCAAAGCATGCGCCTATTCCTAAAATTGTAAATATCAGGAAACATTTCATTA
>JGI24702J35022_10001341_pt1 | contig 15297 bp, 4 predicted proteins | sample TergutTh196P4_FD_35022 | JGI IMG/M metagenome (IMG submission 35022)
AAACTGGTACTGAGCGGGATGATAAGCATCATCGCTAAAATTGCCGCAACTACTGCTTTCGATTTTCGCATTTTTACACTCCTTCCTAAATTGAACACATTAGTTGGTGAAATTGCATGTCTATACGTATGCATATAACGCGGCAAAACGGGATCATCCGAATCGACGCGATATGCACGCAAGGAAGCCACGGCATTCCCCCCCAGGATGTGACTATCCTTATATAGTGATTATAAAGCAGTAATGTTGGATTATCAATTAAATTTATGACGTTAATTAACAATATTCTGACCTTTTGCTGCTGTTCAGAGGGCATCCGAAAAACTCGCAATGGTTACAGGCTCCGCACACAAGTTTGTACAATTGAACAAGTTTTCATCGCAGTACTAGTGCGTTGGCTGTAACCAATCTGTGTTTTTGGATGCCCACTGAACAGAAACTGACCTTCTGCTCATTAAAAGCGAGCGCTGCCCGTAACCGATATAGGAAAACGGGTATGCGCTCGCTATAGGAATACTAACAGGTACTAACAGAAGCTAACCCTTTGATCCGGCAATCTCAATCTCATAAATTGACGGATAGCCTCCTGTGTTACTGCTTCCGGTCACTTGGACAACGATATACCGGGCTTTCACTTTGTTTAGCTGGTCGGTGATCTGTGTGCCTCTGGTTGTGTTATCACTTTTATTGACGAGCAGCGTATACTCGCTGTCAGCGTCAAAATTGTAATTTGCGGCGCGGGACGCGCTCCAGTTTGAGATTTCGGACGTCCTTCCATAAACCTTCCACTGGTAGTAACGCCCACTTGGGTCATACCAGTACATTCTGATATCGTCAAGCTCACATTCTTCGCCGAGATCGATCTCTATCCAACTTGGCCAGATAGCGCCGCTACTCGCCCACCTGGTGCCACTGGTGTTTCCGTCTACCGCGTTTGCGGCGGGATTTGCTGTTTCAAAGCTGCTAACTCTTGTCTGCGCCCTCAATGCAAGGTTGTCGTAATATATCATCTCGGCATATTCAATAGTCGTTGCGTCAATTAGCGGTATATATGTTTCGCCATCCCATACGAATAGCTTATAAGTCATTCCAACAACATCCTCGGGGACGATTATTGATACCCTTGTCGTGTTTGACGCGCCCGCATCAACTTCCATGTCCTTACTCACCACTGAATATAGCCTGCCAGCCTGATCATATAGAGCCGCGATGCATGATATGCTTCCATCAAAAGATCCATTATCGATCGATACGTCAGCGTCGATCGGCTTTCCCGCTGCAAGCTTCAGGTTTTGGATTGCCCTGCCCTCCGTAGTCACATTTACGTCGATAGCCCAGGGATATACCCTGAAGCTTCGCAATCTATTAATAGCATTGCTACCGTTGCCAACAAAAGTAAGGCAAATATCATGCTCTCCAGAAACAGACTCGATTTGGCTGGTTACCCACCTGTAAGTCGACGAACTACCCGTATTAAGTAGCGGAATACTAGCGAGTAAAGGACCGTTTTGGTGATCGAGACGAACATCAACATAAGCGATATTACTATTTCCCGTATTTCCAGACGCGTATTCAAAAGCTATTAGCCCCGCATCACCCGCGCCAAAGTCAATATCACGGTACTTGATCCAGTCGCCGCTGTCAATGTTGTCAATATAGTCCGTACGCTTCGCAACAGTGTTACCGTTAAACGTAACATCGGCAAAACTGTTGAAATCAAGCGCGCTCACGCCCTTATTTGCGTCTTTAGCGGTGACCAGGCCTACGTACATAGCATCCTGCAAATTCTTAAGAGCGTATCGTTTCTCGTTTGCGGAAGCGTTCGCGGCGCCAGACACTATTTGGGCAAAGTCAATCGCTTTACTCAGCTTAGCAGCGCTAGTTTTGGAATACTGTGTCGCGTCAACGCCTCGTGCCTGTCCGATATTCCATACAAGCTCGTCCTGGCCTTCCGGCGCTTGAGGCAACCGTATTGAAAGATCGTCAATGTAAGCTACGAAATTGCCTGATTGGCCGTTTGGATTGTTATAATCCAGCATTATTCTTTCAACGGTTGATTCAGGGGCGCATTTGTAGAGGTCAACGGTAACAGTGACCCATTCGCCCACGACGCCATGCCCAACATTGGGATGTATCCTCACGTTTTGGTTAATATCGATTGCCGCAGTACGATCGCGCAAGTTGGATCCGCCATTGTACATGTTTATATCGCCGTCATAGATTGGCATGTCAATGGCGACATACCGGCCAAGATCATTCCCCGCGTAGAACTTATAGGTAAGTATAGTTCCTGGGACGATTTTAAATGGGCTATCAGTTACTATATCGAAATAAACATAGGCGCTGGTTGGGTTGTTATCCGAACCTGATATTTTGAGTGATCGGGAACCCGAAAACGCCTGTTCCGTCGACAATTCACAACGCTGATTGGTCACGTTGTTAACAGTGCCTGTCGTCGTATTTTCTACCGGCGCGGGGCTGCCAACCTCAAAGTCCGTAAAGCCGTTGAATGGATTGAATTTACCAGTATTTGCGCGTGCCTTCTCATCGTGAAGGCTGGACGCCGCAATCGTCCTGGAGTTGTCGTTAACTGCCGTGGCTGCGTAAATGAGTACGCCCTCGTTGTTTGGTAGGGTAACGCTGGTCGCGCCCGCCGGAATGTCGAGGGAATAAGCAAACATGTATGTTGTTGCCAATACGTTGTCTTCACCATCAGTATGGCGATGCGTCGCCACGAAACCGGGTGCCTGGTTTTTAACATAGCCTTCTCTCACCAGGGTAAAGTTGTCCCAGTTTGCTATGTTCTCACTATAATCGCCAATTTCGACAGTAGTTGAACTGCTACCAAACGTAAAAGGTACAGCTATATCGCCCACAGTTGAAGAAGCCAGAATTTTTAGAGTATTAAAGCCCGAAGGTAAATTGACCGTCTGACCGCCGGCAGCCACCGCGTTGAGCGCTCCATCGGCCTTGCTTCCCATCTTGTATTGCGTTGCGCCGGCAATAATCGTTTCGGGGACAAGCTCCGCAGGGAAGCAGTCTTTCATCAATGTCATCCCACCGTCGGATTTGTTTTCGTTAGACGAGAATACATCCCTGTTATACGGCAGGTCAACCGGTGTCTGAGCCTTTTTCTGTCCCTGCGCCGTTGGCTGTAAAGTCAGCGCAAAAGTCTTAACGTCGTATCCACCGATATCAAACACGAGTTTGCCATCAACTACCGTCGCCGGCCCTATTGACTCCTCGGAAGCGTATATTTCGCGCGCGCTAATAATTCCGTCTCCCATTGAAAGCTCTACTCCTGCCGCAGCTACGCCCGAGCCTTCATTTACGCGCACTACTACTTCATTGCTGCGTTCCGCCTTTTTGACGGTGCGGACGATAACCCTGTCGTTGCTTATGGAAGCAAAACTGTAATCGTCTCCCAAACGCCCGTCATGCGAGGTGGTTTGGAACGCTTTCATAGGTTGATTAAAAGCTTCCGCTTCCTCTTGAGTGCCGCTGCCACTGAAACTGCCGCTATGGCCATATATGCCGAAAGCGAACCGATTCTCGCCGAATTCCTGAGTGCGTTGCCCTGAAGGTACAAGCGTCTTGCTATGGATTTTTTCAGGGTAAGGGGTATGAATCAGGGTAAGGCGCAACTGGGAATTATTCGGCTTATCTATGCCATATTTGCAGTCATTAAGGATTGATACGCCAAACGCGCCGTCAGTAGCGGTCATATCCGCCCATTTCTGATGAGGGACCTCCGCCTTGTATCCCGCGCTGGAACTGTTTGCATTGTTGCCGCGCTCGATAGCGCCCAGACCTAAATCATATGTAGCCCTCGCGTTAGACGATCTTAGGTCGAATACGGCTTTCAGGAAAGATGCGTATTCATACCAGTCAACCACATTGTCTACCCTAACGACGTTGCCAGCGGCGGAAAGACTGACTATCTGACTGTATGTGGAATCTCTGTATTTGCGGTCAATCTGTAATGAAACTCTTGCAGGTCCGTCTTCAAGTACTGTTATTGACGGTGCGCCTGTGCTGCCCACGTATCCTTTCTGCGGGGTGGTCACATTCCAATAATCGCTCAATATCAACTCCCATGCGCCATAGCTGGTATTGTTGCTATTATTGAACTGCGCCAGGCGGACAGGATTATTTAGTAGCTCCTGGCTGATTGTTTTGTCGTATATGCTGGAAATATCCCCGTTTGCGTCAATTGTCACATTATATTTATCGTTTGACAAAGCATTGGCAGAAACCGAAAGACTACCGCTTATGGCGCATGGCGAGGTTGAGGGGCGGACTTCATACGTCCTATAGCCCAATGAACTCACTGTCGCGATAAATACGATATCAAACTGGGTGCCCTGCTTCTTAGTTATTTGTGACGCCACTTCATTACCGGAAGTGTCAAAAACCCTGACATAAGGCGTTTCTGTCAGCATGTCAACTGTGGCTTCAACCGCATCGCAACGTTTATAGGACAGCGGGTTGTTGACCACAAGCGGCACGCTGCCCGCGCTTACAGATGTTTTCATTAGCGCTGCGACGCCGTCCACGCTGCTTGTATATTCGGACGCGAATTCCTTTATTGAAATCATGTAGTCGTTTTGAGATCTAGTGAATACCTGAGACGTAGCCGTTCCAGTTATGTCATCGTGGAACTGGTGGCGTATCAATGTATTCCACGCTTCGTTGAATTTTGCCAATGGATAATCGGAAGTCCCCAGCCAGTTAGCCGCTACGGCGGAACGCTCCGCCCTGTCACCGATCTGTTCCCCCATCCGGTTCCAGCGTTTGGTTATTGTCTGGGAACTGTAAGCGCCTGTGCCATGCTGGCGCAGCAACATCTCACCGTTGTAGGAAGCTGTCATGCCGTCCCGCTGTGTTTGGGTCATGTCGCGGAATACCTGATCAGACGAGGCTTGCACTACATTAACATTGGTTGCCGAATTGGAAGCCGCCTGTGTGGTCGCGATCCTGACGGAGTTTGAGTCCGCGCCGCCGCCCAGGTCGCCTTCACCAACCATAACGCTTGCCGCGTTGTAACCGGCTGCCTTGTTTTGGTTAAGCCTGGTGATATCACCGGAAACCCCGCGGAAATCCGTCTTTCGGGCAGGCCAGGCGGCCTTGATATTTGCAATTGTATATTTTCCGTTTACACCGTACCATTTGCCTATATCAAACGGACGCGACGATATTGCCATATTGCTGTCAGTCAGCTTCATGGTGGTGAAGCCGAGCAGGTTCGAATGTTCCGCTATGGATGGAAGTGCATAGCCGAAACCAAAACAGTCCGGCAGGAATATGTCTTTTGAGCGCTTGCCGAACTTATCCTCAAAATAGTTATTCCCATAAAGGAAATTTCTGAATAGCGCTTCAGGCGATGGGACGTTAACATCGCCGTTTTCAATGGCGGAACCCGAAACGGACCAATTCCCTTTATCAACGTATTCTTTTAGTCTTTCGAATTCTTCAGGATAGTACTCTTCAGCGAGTTGATAGCGATATCCGCCTTCAAAACTGAAGTTATGTTCGGGATATTTTTCAAATAGGCTGAAATTCTCATGCAGAGTATTTGGCAAAAGGTACTTTACGGTATATTCTTCCTGCCAATTCCATACTGTGTCAAAATGGTTTGTCGCCGTGATGTATAGGCGATCGGCATTAAGAAAATATTCCGCATTTACGGTTATAATATTAATGGATAGTACAAAAATCAACGTTAATACAACCGCTAAAAAGATTTTTTTCAAATTAATCACTCCTCAATTAAAATTAATTATACATTTGATCTCCGTTTTCTTTTTCTTTCACTGAAATGACGCAAGAATAGTACTAACGATTCTTGCGCAAAAGAGCCACGACACTTCCCCCCCAGGATGTGACTTCTTTACATAGTGATTATAAAGCAGTAATGTCGGATTATCAATAAAATGTGTGACAAATACTAACAATATTCTGACCTTCTGCTGCTGTTCAGAGGGTATTCGGGAGCGGGCAAAATGAACATGGGGCTGGCGGACCAACCCCATGTTTTAGCCAGATAAATTTTTCTGCTGTTCCCAGGTTATTTGGCAACGATGTCAGGCCCTAACATAAGCGGACGAGCGGTATCAAGGCTCTTAGACATGAAACCCATATCAATCGAGCAAATCATGTTATCCCTACTTACATTTGGGTAATTATAAGCTATGGAAAACATCAGCTCATCGCCCTCAGACAGTGGATCCGTGGCTGAGTTGCGCCTGAACGAATTGAGTGGTATTGCAATGGTGTAGATAAAGGTATCGGTATCGCCAACTCTTTTAATGCTATAGTTGTTGTAACCGGTAGGCAGGGCTGTTGTACCCGTACCATTAGCCCATTGCCAATGTGAGGGACCTGACGCGGTCAAGGCGAATCCATATTCAGATCTGGTGCCCGTCCTACCGCTCCAAACGTTGACTTGAATACCGCAACCCTGCCAAAGGGTTCCGGAGCCAGGCCTGGCGGCCATCCAAAGCGGATCAGTAACGATCATGCCCAGATAGAGGTTGTTAGCGTCATAAGCCAGATAGATGTCTGACGCAAAATCGGCAGGAGGATACCCGTCCACTGGATAATAATACGTCAAATCGACGCCTTCCGCACCAACGGCTAAGGTATAAACTTTACCACCCCATTGAGCGGGGTTTAATGTGCCGTCCATTGGAGGCGCAGTCTCAAACCTGCCTATGGTCTTTGTCTTATCAACAAGAATTACCGGTTCCCTTAAAGGAATATATGACTCTGCATCCCATATGAACAGTTTATATAACATACCGGCTGCCGGTATATCCAGTGATACCTTGACATTACCTCCCTCTCCCTTTGGAGCCGACAAGTTTACTGTTTGTACAGAGTAAAGCCTTCCTGCCTGGTCGTAAAGGCCTGCAATAACCGATACATTGCTTTCTTCACCTCGCTTTGTCAGCGTTACGTCAGCCACTACGGCGCCACCTACCGCATCCCTCAGATTCTGTATCGGATTTCCGTTTGAAGTAAGGGTTACGTTAAATGACCACGGTGAGGTTTCAAAGGCTTTTATACTGCGCAAGTTGTTCACTACGTTGCCGTTGGCGTTGAAAAGCAAGCATATGTCCCGCTCTCCCGTAATCGGGATTTCTGTTACTGCAGACGACCAGTTATATGTTGACGAACCGCCGGTCGATGGAAGAGGTACCCTGGCAATCAACGGGCCGTTCTGGTGATTCAAGCGAACATCCACATAAGCATTGGTATTATATGAAGAAGTGTACTCGAAACCGATTTCAGCTGGCGCTGTATCACCAAAATCTATACCACGGAAAATAATGAAGTCGCCGCTTGTTATATTGTTTATGTAATCCGTACGTTTTGCAATAGTGTTGTTGTTGAACGTTACGTCGGAGTAGGAGTTAAAATCCAGCGCGCTTATGCCATTGTACGGATCCTTAATGGTTACTAAATCATTGTACATTGCCTTCTGCAAATTCGTAACTGCGTATTGGATCTCATTTCTGGAAGGGTTAGCGGTGTTTACTACAATGTTACCCAAATCTACCGCTTTATTCAGGTTCTCGACGCTGGTTTTTGAATACTTTGAAGTATCCAACGCGCTTGCCCGCTCAATACTCCATACGAGCTCATTTTGGCCTTCCGGCGGTTGTGGCAACTGTATCGAAAGATCGTCTATATACGCAAAGAAATCACCTGTTGTACCGTTGGAGTTGCTATAGTCCAGCATGATTTTCGATACAGTAGACTCTGGGGCACATGCGTATAGGTCAACGGTGACAGTAACCCATTCGCCTACGACGCCATGACCTGTATTGGGGTGTATCCTGACATTTTCGTTCATATCTAGAGCAGAAGCGCGGTCGCGCAAGTTGGAACCGCCGTTATACATGTTGATATCCCCATCATAGATTGGCATATCTATAGCCACATACCGGCCAAGGTCGTTTCCAGCATAGAATTTGTACGACAAAGTGGTTCCCGGCACAATTTTAAACGGGTGATCTGTTATTATATCGAAATAAACATAAGCAGATGACGCATTATTGTCTGTGCCGGATATTTTGAGCGATTGCGTCCCCATAAATGCCTTTTCTGTTGACAGTTCACATAGTTGATTGGTTACATTACTTCTGCTTGACGCAGTATTGATAGTTGGCGCCGGATCGTCCATCTCAAAACCGGTATACCCGTTAAATAAGTTGAATTTTGGCTTTTCGGAGGGCTCCTTGGTGTCGTAGAGGATAGAGCCAACACTTAGTTTAGCGGAATCATTGACCACTGTTGCAGCATAGATCAAGACGCCACTGTTGTCAGGCAGCGTAACGCTGGTTGCACCTGCCGGAATATCCAAGGAATAAGCGAACATATATGTAGTAGCCGCCACATTGTCTTTCCCGTCAGTATGGCGATGCGTCGCGACAAACCCTGGTTGCTGATCCTTGATGTAACCTTCCCTCACCATGATAAAGCTGTCCCAGCCGGCTATGTTCTCGCTGTAATCCCCAACCTCAACTGTTGTCGTGCTGTTGCCAAATCTGAATGGGACGGCAATGTCCCCAACAGTTGAAGACGCCAATATCTTCAAAGTGTTGTAACCGGAAGGAAGGGAGATTGTCTGTCCTTTTGCAGCCACAGCGTTGAGCGCGCCATCAGCCTTGCTTCCCATTTTGTATTGCGTTGCTCCGCTTAAAACTATATCTGGAACAAGTTCCGCTGGGAAGCAGTCCTTCATCAACGTCATCCCGCCGTCAGCTTTATCCGAGTTATATGAATACACGTCTATGTTATACGGCAGTTCAACTGTTGACCATGTCTCTTTTTGAACCTGCGTGGCTGGCGGTTTCAACGTAAGAGCAAAGCTTTTTACGTCATATTTATCGATATCGAAAACAAGTTTCCCGTCGACAACGGTAGCTGGGCCGATGTTTTCCTCGGAAGCGTATATTTCGCGAGCGCTTTCAATTCCTTCGCCCACCGTAAGAGTAACGCCTTGAGCAGCCATACCGGAGCCCTCGTTTACACGAACGACAATTTCATCGCTGCGTTCGGCTTTTTTAACAGCGCGAACAATTACCCGGTCATTGCTTATGGACGCAAAGCTGTAGTTGTCTCCCAAATGCCCGTCATGAGAGGTTGTTTGGAATGCTTTCATGGGCTGATTGAACGCCTCAGCTTCCTCTTGCGTTTTGCCGCCGCTCAAAACGCCTTCATGGCTATATATGCCATATGCGAACCGGTTTTCACCAAATTCCGCAAATTGCTGGCCGGAAGGTACAAGGGTTTTACTATGAATAAAGTCGGTTGGCGCCGTGTGCGCAATAGTAAGGCGTAGTTGCGAGTTGTTCGGTTTATCGATACCATACTTGCAGTCGTTCAGTATGGAAACGCCGAAACTGGAATCGGCCGCAGTCAGATCCGCCCATTTCTGATGAGGGACTTCCCCTCTGATATTAACATTGTTTTCACGCTCAATAGCCCCCAATCCTAGATCATATGTGGCTTTCGAGTTAGCGGAAGTCAAATCGAATACCGCTTTGAGAAAAGCACCCTGTTCTCTCCAGTCAATCGTATTATCAATCTTAACGATGTTTCCGCCAGCAGTAAGGCTGACTATCTGGCTGTAAGTCGAGTTCCTGTATGTACGGTCAATCTGTAACGAAACCCTTGCCGGACCGTTTTCAAGCACTTTTATTGATGGGACGCCCGTACTGCCAACATATCCCAACTGGGGTGTTGTCACATTCCAGTAATTGCCTATTACAAGTTCCCATGCTGGCCAACCAGTGCTTGTGCTGCTAAACTGCGCAAACCTGACAGGAGCGTTTAACAGTTCTTTACCGGTTATTTTATCATATACACTGGAAATATCGCCGTTTGCGTTTATTGAAACTGTATACTTATCGTTTGACATAGTATTCGCAGAGATCGTAAGGCCGCTTTCGATACTGCACGGATCATTTGAAGGGCGAACTTCATATGTTCGGTATCCCAATGAGCCGACAGTCGCGATAAACGCTATATCAAACTGAGAGCCTTGCTTACTGATTACTTGAGACGCCACTTCATTGCCATCAGTGTTATAAACCTTTACATAGGGGCTATCTGAAGGCATGATTACGGTTGTTTCGACTATGTCGCTACGGTTGTAGGATAACGGGTTGTTAACAACAAGCGGTACGCTGTTGGCGTTTACAGTCGTCTTCATTGATGAAGCGACGCCGTCCACGCCATTCGTGTATTCAAAAGCGAATTCCTTAATTGCTATCATGTATTCGTTTTGAGTTCTGGTATAAACAACGCCTGAAGACGTTCCGGTAATATCATCGTGGAACTGGTGACGTATTATATAGTTCCAAGCTTCTGTAAATTTGGCAAGTGGATAATCAGCAGCCCCCAGCCAACTGGCGGCAACAGCAGAACGCTCCGCCGCGTCCGCGATAATCTCACCCTTGCGGTTCCAACGTTTGGAAATAGTCTGTGCGCTGTATGACCCAGTACCGTGCTGTCTAAGAAGCATCTCTCCGTTATGGGACAGCAAGGCGTTTTTTTGCGTTTCGGTCATATCCCTGAAAATTTGGTCGGATGAAGCGGACACCACGTTAACATTGCTTGGCGTATTAGCTTTCTGTTCTTCGGTTGCAAGCCGGACGGTATTAGCGTCCGCGCCGCCGCCAAGGTCGCCGTCGCCAATCATAACGCTCGCGGCGTTATAGCCGAGGCCGGCACCAGTGCTGTTTTTATTCGAGTTCAGTCGGCTGATATCGCTGCTGCTGGTGCGAAGAGCTGTCTTCTGTCCAGGCCATGAAGCTTTAATGTTCGCAATAACGTATTTCCCGTTCACGCCGTACCAGCGTCCGATATCAAAAGGCCTGGTTGATATCGTCATGTTATTGTCGGCTAACTTCATGGTAGTGAAGCCGAGCAGGTTCGAATGCTCCGCTATAGATGGAAGCGCATAGCCAAAACCAAAACAATCCGGCAGGAAAATGTCTTTTGAGCGCTTGCCAAACTTATCTTCAAAATAGTTATTCCCGTAAAGGAAATTCCTAAAAAGAGCCTCCGGAGAAGGAACGTTAACATCGCCGTTTTCAATAGCGGAACCTGCGACAGACCAGTTCCCTTTGTCAACATAATCCTTTAGTCTCTCAAATTCTTCTGGATAATACTCTTCAGCGAGCTGATAACGATATGCCCCTTCAAAACTAAAAACATGGTCAGGGTATTGCTCGAATAAACTAAAGTTTTCACGTAGCGTGGAAGGCAAAAGATGGTTGATGCTATACTCCACCGGCCAATTCCACACAGTGTCAAAATGGTTTGTCGCCGTGATGTACAGGCGATCAGCTTCAAGAAAATACTGCGCGTTTGCGGTTATGGCATTAACAGCTAATACAATTATTAGCGTTAATATAACCGCCAAAAACTTCTTTTTCAATAAAATCACTCCTCAACTCAAATTATTTGGACATATAATCTCCTTTTTCCTTTTCTTTCGCTGAAATGACGCAAGAATAGATCTAAACGAATTTTAAGCAAAGGATTTAACATCAATCCCCCCGAATGATGTCTATGTCCTTTCTTANCAGCAATTGTATAACAACACTTATGGCGTTCTCTATAAAACTTCTGACGACTATTAACAATATTCTGATATATCAAAAAAATCTATCGCCTGAAATCGACATAAACGTAGAAGGAAGCCCAAGCCTCAAGCGAAGCGAAAACGGGATTATAATAAATGATATGTGGCATGGGTTTCTATGGTAGTTTTATTTCAACGCGGGCGCCCCTTGGTTCGATATTCTTAAAATGAATACATGCCCTTCCATTGTAGTTAAATTCCAGGATTGCCCTAACGTTTCTGAGGCCAAATCCCTGCCCCTGCCCCTGATCCAGCTCCTGCTCCGGGTTGTGCTCTTGCTCCGTATCCTGCTCCAGATCCAGGTCCTTCCCCGAAACGAGCGAAGGGGTGTTTATTACGGAGAGCAGCTCGTTTGGAAACCCGCAACCGGTATCCTCAACGATCAAAAACAGGCCTTCATTTTCGTCTGGACAAGAACGAACCTCTCGGCACTGTATAAGAATACACAGGTCGGCGGAGGGGTCCATTCCGTGCTTAATACAGTTTTCCACAAGCGTTTGCAATATCATTGCCGGTATTTGGCGGCTGTAACAGTTATAATCAACGTCAGTCATCAGGAATATCTTGTCGGGAAACCGGATTTTCTGCATATTAATAAAATGCTCTATTTGGTTCAACTCGTCTCTAAGCGAAGTCAAGGTAAACCTTGTGTGAAACAAGTAGCGTGAAAAACTTGAGAAATCGGAAATAAAGGCAGTCAGCTTTTCCTTTTCGCCCAGTTTGGCCAAACTTGAAATCGTTGTAAGGCAACCTAATATAAAATGGGGCTTGATCTGCATTTGGTAGAAATGCAATTCCGACTGCTGCCTTTTTATATATTCCTCATATTTGTCGATCTTTAAAGTCTCAATTTGTTTGAGCATTTTATTCAGGGCGCTATATATCTCAGCATACTCCTTCGCCTCCCGCCTGGATGGTATGCCATAAGGAATGTCCCCGCGCTCAAGGCTCCGGATCGACTCAATGATGCGCTTGGTCGGGAGCAAGACACCTTTGCAAATACTGAGAATAACACCTGCGAAAGCTAACACTGAGACAGCTATTAAGATATAGGACTGGGTGTATACCCAGGAAACCTTCCGCATAATCTCGCTGTCGGGTATAGCCATTAGCAACCTGAAATCCGTGACAGAGGATTCTTTGCCGGCTATCATATGTGATTCTTTATTACCTGACATATAATAGTTTGACAAATCCCCTGATAGATCCAGTTGAAGTTCGCGAACCATTTCTATGTCTGTCAGGGGATCACCGACTTGATCTGCGAAAATGAGCCGGCTGCTGTCCACGTAGTCCTGCGTCAGAGTTTCTTTAAGCGTTTCCGGTTTCGTCACGATCCCCATATACCCGCCGCTAAACGACTTTATATTGACAAAGTATCTGTTTTCGTTTATTGGGACGAGCACCCAGTTGATATCGACCGCTTCGCGCTTTGCGGAAAGGCTCTCGATGTAGTTCCAAAGCAGCTTTTTTTCAGAATATGAGACTTTTTCGCTTGAAGCCGATATAATTTCATTATATTTTGGGGTATATGCGAAGATAGTGTCGATCGCGGGGTATAAATTCAACAGATCGCGGAAGTTGTTGAATAAGGCAATATTCGTATAAAGCCTTTCAACCCCGTCGCTACTGTTGAGTCCCATAAGTTGCGCAGTGTTGCTGCTTTGGGTGACCAACAGCAGATAGCTTTCGGCAAGAGATACGTCAATTTGGTGAATATACAGTTCAACGATATCCTGACTGCTGCTGTATGCCTGACCGCGTAGAAACGAAGCTATATAAAAGCCGTTTAAGAGGACGCTGAGCAGCAGGGGCGCAAGTATCATTAATATTGGAATTATTAGCCTACTTGTTATCGATCTTTTTCTCACTGAAATTCCCCGCCTTAATGATTATTAAAACCAAATTTCAATTAAATTAACTATGCCTGGCTGAAAACCCGTGAAAAGATGAACGTTAGCGACTTTTGTCTAAGGTTCCCAGCCAAATATCAAGTTGCCTCTGTTTTTCCTCGATAATCGCGTCGATGCCAGCGGCTTTAAGCTCGGATATGAACTTCGGCAATTCTGTTTCTGGATCAAGCGCGCCAGTTTCGAGCGCCATAGTATACTTCTGGATAACCCTGGTACAGGCGACAGCCTCCATTGAGACAAGACTGTTATCGTATATAAATCCGAATGTATTGCTGTATATGGCTTCGCTGTTTAGCGCGGCCAGCTTTCGGAAATAATCCGGGTCGTCGCTGACCGTATCCCAGACAAGACGGTTGCTGATCTCCCCTATCGTGAAGTAATGGCTGGTTTCATATCCGGTGTCCGTGACGGAGCTGCAGCCTTCCGGCAGGCGGATTGTGCCGTTTTCGTTTTTTATATAATGCTCTCCCTCGATACCGTACGCAAGCAGATGGTATAAATCTTCGTCCGTTGTTACGAGATTCAGCCAGGCAATCGCGGCTTCCTTATTTTCACTGGCGGCGTTTATCGAAATACCGAATCTTCGCGTGTCTATAAAAAGCTGTCTCAGCGGGATTACCCATGATTCAACGCCAAAAAACTCACTACCACTGACAAGATAAGGCTCGTCATGTTTCAGCGCCCTATGATTATTCATAACGGAAAAGCCTTCGCCGCCCTGATATTGCAGATCCCTGTTCACGTCGGATATGACGGCGTCCTGAGGGAAAAATCCCTGGAGATAAAACCTTCTTGACATATTTAGAAGCTCGGCGTATTCCTTGGTTTCATACAGATTGACGACATTGTAATTATCATTGTTAAGTATTACCCCGAGGTAATCCCCCAGTGGCGAAATAGTTTTTATCCCGTCAGTCACGCTGTAACCCACAAAAGCCGTATTCCCATAGCCGGATGGAATATAGCATTTAATATATGGATCTTGTTCATGAACGATTCTATATATATCTTCCATATCCTCAAAACGCTTGACTTTTTTAATCATATCCTCCACCCCAAACCGTCTTGCCATATCCGCGTTTACAAGAAGGCAAATATATCCAAAGTCCGAGTCGTTGTAGCCTATACCATATGTAACACCGTTGAGCTTCATCAGATTATCGCCGTTGTGGTTAAGCAAAGTTGATCCGTACCGCAAAAGCAGGTCGTCAAGAGGAGCAATTGCATTTCTAGCGACAAGTGTCTCAAAAATCCTGTTGCTGCTAAAAGTGCTGAAGATATCTATTTGCTGATTACTTGCAAGCTTTAAATCTATTTTTGACGCAATTGTAGCCGGAGGGGCCGATTCCATGGTTACCGTGACATTAATCTTGCTTTTTGTCATTTCGTTGAGCAGATTCAATACGCGGCCCTTATCTGGCGCTTCCGGGAAAACCTCCTGGTAAACATAGACAAGGTTCACCGTTTCATCAGCAAAATAGCCATTATCGTCCGAAGGGGGCGGGGAGGACTCCAATAGTGTTTCATGTCTACACCCAACGACTGCTATGCACGCTGCTATACACGCTGCAAATAATAAGATTTTGTTCATTGTCCAGCCCCCTTAAGGAATAGTTTGCAAATAGTTTTACCTGGGTATGCACTTGACGCCAACTGAATACTCTACACTCCCGTCATTGCGGGCTTGACCCGCAATCTCGTGAAGGATTGGTATATGAAAGAAAA
>JGI24702J35022_10001342_pt1 | contig 15294 bp, 13 predicted proteins | sample TergutTh196P4_FD_35022 | JGI IMG/M metagenome (IMG submission 35022)
CATACCCTCGCCGAAGGCGGAGCCGTTCAAGCTGTGGCTGGCGGCGGTCGGGGGCGAGAGGATCGACGAGGAGATGGACCCCGAGCGGGCCATCGACCGCGCCCTCGCCGCATACCTCAGGAAGGGCTACAGCCGCGAATGGGTGAACCAGAGGCTGCAGGCCATACAGGTGCGTAAGGAGCTGACCGACGAGTGGGAGGACCGCGGCGTCAGGAAAGGGAGGGAGTACGCCATCCTGACCGATGTGATAACCGAGGCCTGGGCGGGGCTGACCACTAGGCAGTACAAGGACCTCAAGGGCCTGAAGAAAGAGAGCCTGCGGGACAACATGACGACCATCGAGCTGGTGCTGAACATGCTCGCGGAGGCGACGACGACCGAGATATCGAGGGAGCGGCTGCCGCAGACGTTCGAGGAGAACAGGGAGGTGGCGCAGAGCGGCGGCGAGGTCGCCGGCATAGCGCGGAAAGAGGCGGAGAGGCGCATAGGTAAGCGGGTCGTCACCCCGAGGAACGACTCCGACGCCCTGCGGATAGCCGAGGGCGCCGAGGAGGACAAAGGAGCGAGGTGAGTGCGACGGCACGCCGGCGGCCGACATCCACAAGCGGCTATGACATCGCCGGCTCACGCTGGGTCTCCGACATGCAGGTAATCGGCCGCCAAAGGGGCGAGCGCATGCGGCGCATCCTCCGTGGGGGCCAGCACCCCCCTCACAGAGCCACAAAGCCGAAAGGGCCCGCCGCCCCATTCTCGGCCGTGGCGGCTCCTCATATGCCGTCCGGCTCACCCCTATGCCCATGAGTGGCCAGAGGGATGCCGGAGGCCTCCGGCATCCCGGCGAGGCATCGCGAGTGGGCAAAGGTAATAAAGGGCCCTGCGATTGGAGGGGTCGATGGAAATAACCGTTGACGGCGACGTCAGGAAACTCATCGCTTCAGAAGGGCGCGACTACAGGATATGCACCTCATGCACCGGCCCCGCCCTGGTGCCGACGACGGTGAAGCCGCCGAAGGAGTCCGACATCAGGATACCCGTTGGCGGCAACACCCTCTACGTCTCGATAGTCCAGGCCAGGTACGTGAGGAGGATCACCATGGACATGCTGTACAACAGGGACGACATAGGCTCCTGCTCAGTCTTCTATTGATCAGGACAGCCTCGCCGCGCCGGCGGCGGCGCCGGATGCGAGGCCTTCTATGCCCGCCGACGCGTCGAACGCCGCCATCTTGCCGAGGTCGGCCTCGGTGACGGGCTTGGACGGCACGATGGAGCAGCCGACCGACTTGATTATCGATATGTCATAGGTCCCGATTTCCTTCGCGACGGCCTCTATCTCTATCTTGTCGTACCCGATGAGCGGCCTGACGACGGGGACTTCGAGGCCGTGGCTCACGTACCTCAGGTTCTTTAGCGTCTGCGAGGCCACCTGGCCGAGGGAGTCCCCCATCACGATGCCGCCGCAGCCGAGCCCGCGGGCGATTTCCTGGGCGGTCCTCAGCATGGCCCTCTTGCAGAGGACGCACTGGTAGTTGCGGTCGCAGGCCTTGGATATCTTCTCTTGCGCTATGCCGTGGGGCGCAGAGTACAGCGGGAAGGGTGAGCCGGTGACTTCCCTCAGCCGCTCCGCCAGCGCCTTGACCTTCTCCACCGAGGTGTCGTCCGCGAAAGGGCGGTTGTCCATGTGGAGGAGGGCGACGTCCGCGCCCGCCCTGTCCATGATGTAGGCTGCCACCGGGGAGTCGATGCCCCCCGACACGAGCGCGAGGAGCCTCACGTGTTGTATCTCCCGAACCCCGGGCCGTCGCCGAACCCCATCGGGAGGTCGTCGTACTCTTCCTCGTCGCTGATCATGCTGTACATGGCCTGTATGAACTCCTTTAGCCCGGCCACCTCGCTCTTGAGGGCCTTCACCTCCGCCTTCAGGGCGGCCACCTCGTCGACCCGCTTCATGGCTTTACATCACCGTAGTCGTCGGCGAGCTTCCTGAAGAAGGAGCGCTCGCAGTTCGTGCAGTAGAGCCCCTTGCCCTTCCTGACGAGCTCGGTCTTGCATGCGCCGCAGAGGGACCTTATGACGCCGAGGTGGTCGTCCCTGGTCGTGAGCTGCAGGGACGGCGAGATGCCGGTGACCCTCGCCCGTATGTAGTCCCCTTTCCTGAGCTCCCTGGACACGTCGTCCGTGTAGCCCTGCGATATCTTGGACACGTGTATGGTGGCGTAGGTCTCCCCGCCGAGGCCGCGCTTCGTGCCCTCCTTCGCGACGACGTCCGCGGTGGCCATGGTGTTCCTGATGTCGGCCACCACGGCGTACACTATGTCCCCCGTCCTGAGGACGTTGGGGGGGTTCGGGGTCACGACCCTGGCGACGCACTCGTCGTCGTCCAGGACGAGGGTCCCGACCTGCGAAGCGTATATCTTGCCGTCGTTGGCGAACGTCCCGTCGGAGGCCAGATACTCCTCCTCCACGGCGACCTCGTCGCCGGGGAATACTTCGATTCTCTCTGTCATTGGTATCACCTTATGTTGACGACCACAATGTCAACGCTGTGCTTCTCTTTACTGTGGAACGTGAACGTATTAGGGATGTCGTACTTATACGTTTTATCGTAGACGATTTCCCGGTCGTGCCTTTTAACGTACTCCTTGACGAAATCTAGCGTCCCTGCCATGTGGAACGAGTACACGCACTCGGCGGACGCCATCGCCTTCCTCAGGAAGTCCCTGTCGGCGCGGCGGCTCTGACAGCCGAAGGGCGGGTTCATGACGACGGTGTCCGCCCCCTCGCCGACATCGTTCACGTCCGACACGGCGAACGTTATCCCCGCTCCGATCGAGGCGGCGTGGGCGGACGCTATGCCCACCGCCCTCTCCGACACGTCGTAGCCGACGACCGCCCCCGCGCCGAGCAGCCACGAGCCGAAGGAGAGCATCCCGGTCCCGCACCCGAGGTCCATGACCTTAAGGCCTCTGATGTCGCCTTTAGCGTACGCGTCGAAAAGGACGTCCGCCGCTATCGCCGCAGGGGTCATGTACTGCTCTAGGGAGGGGTCGGGGCGCTCGAACCCCGGCACCTTCTCCAGCTCGATCTCGAGGTCCTTCTTCTTCATCCGCTTTCCATATGGGGGCGCACGTTAAAGCCGTTGCCTAAAAAAGGGGCCGCCTCGGCCATGAGGGGCGCATGGGGCGTTGTGAAAACCCGTCGGTCCCGTGGGGGGCGGACGCCCCCGCAGGGGCCGATAAGGCCGAGGATGCGCCGGACAGGGTGCCCGGCAGGCTCACCTGAGGCCGCCGTCCCCGAAGCCCCGTTCGTCGCTCATCGACCGCATGAACGAGGCCGCGAAGAGCGGGTAGTGCTCCACGCCTTTCTCATCGATGAAGGTGTTCGTCCCCTCCAGTTTGATCCCCCTCCTCACCTTGTACTTCTCCGACATGACGGAGTCCAGCGACTTCGACTGCCTGTTGTTGCCGGACTTGACTTCGACGGCCGTCGCGACCCCGTTCAGGTTGAGCACGAAATCGACCTCCAGCGTCCCTTTCCTCTCGAAGTAGAATAGGTCGTACCCCTCCTTCGCCAGCATGTCCCCGACCATGTTCTCCATTATCGCGCCCTCGTTCACGCTCAGCTCCTCGCTCAGTATCGCCCTCGCCACCCCCTCCTCCATCATCGCCACGAGCAGGCCCGTGTCCCTCATGTACACCTTGAACGCGTTGTCCCTCCTGTTCATCGCCAGCGGCAGGGCGGGCTCGCTGAGGTTGTGGCACAGGCTGATTATGCCCGCCTCCTTCAGCCACAGGAGGCTGTTGCCGTACGTGTCGTACTTGCTCCCTTTCTTATCCTCCACGTGGGCGTAGAAGAACTTCTTGTTGCTCTTCGCAAGCTGGCCCGGTATGGAGTGGAACGACGACAGCACCTTGTTCTTCTCCGCCGCCGGCGCGTATTTCGCGATGTCGTCCAGGTAGCTCGATATTATCTCCCTCTGCACCTTCGCGACGTTCCCGAGATGGCCCGTCTCCCTGAACGCCTCCACCGCCTCGGGCATCCCGCCCACTATCATGTGCCACCTGAGGTGCTCGTCGAGCTTGTCGAGGAACAGCCCGTCCATCGGCCTCCTCTCGACGAGGCTCCCCCTGACATCCCTGATTATCTCTTCTTTGACCCCCATCGCCCAGAGGAACTCCTCGAAGTCCAGCGAGGACATGTCCATGGTCTCCTCGTACCCCACGGGGTACGACGACACCTCCTTGTACCTCACGCCCATGAGCGACCCGGTGCCGATGACGTCGTACCTCCCGTCCATCGTGAAGAACTTGAACGAGACCCTGGCGTCCGGGCAGTTCTGTATCTCGTCGAGGAAGATCAGCGTGTCGCCGGGGATGAACGCGGCCTCCGGGAAGAACAGGGACATCCTCGTGGCGATGCTGTCCACGTCCTTGCTGCCGGCGAATATGGATGCGTAGCTCGGATCCTTCTCGAAGTTTATGTAGATGTACGAGGAGTAGTTCTTCCTCCCGAAGTCGTCTATGGAGTAAGTCTTCCCGACCTGCCTGGCGCCGCGCACGAGCAGCGATTTCCTTTTCGGGCGGCTCTTCCATTCCATGAGGGCATCGGTTATCTTCCTTCTGAGCATCATCTGCGCATCAGTGCCTGAGTATTTCAACTTACGTTTTTTACTAGGACTTTTTAGACGATATTACGTTTTTTACTAGGACTTTTTAGACGATATTACGTTTTTTACTAGGACTTTTTAGAGCATATCACGTTTATTCCATGGGAGCAGGCTCAATGTCGAACGGCGGCAGCGTTCATCCAAGCAGCCTGCGCAACTCCCTATGGGATCCTGGGCCGCTCGCATAGCATGTATGCCGACGCCCCCCGCCCCGCTCACCTCCTCCACACGTACCTGGCATCCTTGTATCCTCCCTTCTTCTCCACCAGCCCCTGCCCCTGGAGCACGGACAGCCTCGCCTCTATGGTCGTCTGGCTTATGTCCGGGAGGAGCGCCATGATCTCTTTCTTGGATATGGGCGAGATGCTGTTCCTAATGGCCGCCTCGACGCGGTTGCCCTTGTTCGCCTTCTTGTCGCCCACCACGTCGAACCGCCTGTCCAGCTCCATGTAGCAGGCGAACAGCGTGAGGATGAAGTCCTCTATGAACGGGAGATAGTCGTTGCTGTTCGTGTGCCAGCCCTCGGACGATGCTTTGAGGGAATCGTAATAGCCCTCCTTGTGCTTGTTGATCCGCCCCTCGAACGATATGTACCTGCCCACGTCTATGCCGCTCCTGTACATCAGGAGGAGGGACAGGAGCCGGGACATCCGCCCGTTGCCGTCGGGGAACGGGTGTATGCACAGGAAGTCCAGGATGACGCATGGTATCAGGAGGACGGGGTCTATGCCGCTGTCGTCCTTCGCGTCGGCATACGCGAGGACGAGCTGCTCCATCGACGCCCCCGTCTCATCCGACGGGGTCGGCCTGAACCTAACGCTCCTGGCCCCGTGCCGGTCGACCTCCATTATGACGTTGTCGCTCGTCTTGTACCTGCCCCCGCCGTTGGGCGTGTACGACATCATCATCCTGTGCATATCCAATATCAGATTCTCGCTGAGCCCCATCGACATATGCTCCCTGTGCACAAGGTCGAGGACGTCCCTGTAGCCGGCTATCTCCATCTCGCTGTGGTTGAGGGGGGCGCTGTTCTCGTTGACTATCGCCTCTATGCGCTTGTCCGTCGTCACTATCCCCTCGATCTCGTTGGAGCCCTTGACGGATTGGATCCTCGCTATCGATTCCAGGGCGGCGAACGCCTCCGGGTGGCTCCCCCTCAGCTCTTCCTCTTTCAGCCTGAACGCCGCAATCCCGCTGGCGATGCTCATGGTGTCCGTCCGTACCCTCAGGTCTTTTATGAATGAGTAGTCGTAGCGTCGCATTTTTCTGCCCCATGGTGCATGTTACTGCATATATTTTATACTATTTATATGCAGTATTTTTCAAATTTGATGGTTTTACTGCATATGTCCGCACATCACCCGAACGCAAGGCAGAAGGCGATACATATTAAACTCCCCTGGCAATCCTGCTCAGGAGTAAGGAGGGGTGCACAGGCGTGAGCAACAAAGGGGCAATCAAGGACATAGACCTGATCCTCGCCGAGGGGGAGGGGTACCGGACAGAGTTCAAAGGATCCCCCAACAAGGACCTCGCAAGCGAGGCTTGCGCGTTTGCTAACAGCTCGGGCGGTAGGATATTTATAGGCATCGATGACAAAGGGCGTGTCGTCGGGACAGACACTGGCAACGCCGCCCGCTCAAGGATCCAGGACACCATCAACAACATAGAGCCGCGCCCGGACACGACCCTCGAGGTCTACGACGATATAATCGTGGTCACCGTGCAGGAGGGCAAGGACAAGCCGTACATGTGCTCCGACGGGTTCTATCTGCGCATGGGGCCGAACTCGCAAAAGCTCGACCGCAAGGGCATCTGTGATTTCCTAAAAGAGGAAGGCGTGATAATGTACGATTCCCTGGTCAGGAACAAATTCAAAGTCAAAGACAACTTTGATGAGAAAGCGTACAAAAAATACATTGAGAAAGCAGGGATAAGCGACACTCTTTCGCAGGAGCATGTCCTAAGGCATCTGCACTGCGCAGAGCTGAACATGGAAGGTGAGCTCGTATACACCAATGTTGGAGCGCTGTTCTTCCGCGACAACGAGGATGACGTGTTCTTCAGGTACGCGCAGATTGTGTGCGTGCTTTTCAAGGGCTTGGATAAGTTCAAGGTGATAGATTCTGCGCGTTTCTGCGGCGGTATGTTGGACAACATAGACCGTTCGATGGAGTTCCTGTGGAGGAACCTCAGGGCACGCCATGAGATCAGAGGGGTGCGGCGGGAGGAGATCCTGGAGATACCAGAGGGCGCGCTGCGCGAGGCGGTCGTCAACGCCGCATGTCACCGCGACTACTTCGAAGAGGGCGCGAATGTCATGGTCGAGATCTACGACGACCGCGTGGTTGTGCACAACCCCGGCGGCCTGCCTAAAGGCCTGACATTGGACAAACTGGGGGAGAAGAGTGTAACCCGTAACAATCTGATAGCGGAAATGCTGTTCCGCGCTGAGTATATCGAGAAAATGGGGACAGGCATAAAGAAGATCAGGGGGCTGATGGAAGGCGCAGGGCTGGAGGCTCCGACGTTTGAATCGACAGGTTTCTTCACAGTCACATTCAAACGGCCGCTGATGCATACGTTGACCATTGAGAGGGTACAGGGGGATACATTCCCCAAACCCCCGGTGAATCTAAGTGAGAACGAGGTAAAAATCTGCAATATTATCAGTAAAAACAACAACGTCACGGCTGAAGAGTTATCTCTGCTATTGGGAAAAAGTGAAAGCACAGTAAGAAGGATATTGAAACAACTTACTGAAAAAGGGATTATTGAGAGGACGGGCTCCCGCAAGGACGGCTCGTGGAAACTCCTCTGATGGGTATCCTTTTTATTTCTTTGATTAGAAACAGTTTATCTTAAAGACTGTGCGAATGACAGGTTAAATGACAGGTTAAATGACAGGTTAAATGACAGTGTGAACTAATCTTTAATAAAAATGCTGGATATAGAGAATGACAGGTTAAATGACAGGTTAAATGACAGGTTAAATGACAGGTTAAATGACAGGTTAAATTAGGGTGATGGCAACAATTAGGGTTGACCAAATTCTATTGGCATAGCTTTGGTTTAGACACAGCCTATATCCACCAGCCCGTATCCCCGTCGCATGGGTTCAACCCTTGCCGATACCACCTCATCCCTTGTTGTTGTCGGGGGTAATCAACGGTTCAATCACGCCTGACCGTCAATGAAAACACTGCAAAAACATCAATGAACTTACTGCAAAAACATCAATCAAAACACTGCAAAAACATCAATAAAAATCTTGCAAAAATATCAAAAAAACAAATGCAAATTTATTAATAAAAATACTGTATTCTACTCAACATATGTCCGACGACATCCCCGACTACATCGGCAGAGACTACCGCAGGAGAGTAGTGGACGATGAAATCTCAGATATGCTGGGGATATTTGGCGGCGTGCACATCACCGGCCCCAAATGGTGTGGGAAAACATGGGCCAGCATGCGCCATGCACGATCGGTTCAATACGTCGGGGACGAGGAATCGGCCTACTTGGCCGAGCTCGACCCAGAGCTCGCCCTGACCGGGAGGAGGCCCCGCCTCATCGACGAATGGCAGGATGTCCCGAAGCTTTGGGATGTAGCGAAACGGATAATCGACCTTGAGCATGACAAGGGGCTGTTCATATTCACAGGGTCGTCGTCCTCTCCGAAAAAGCCGACCCGCCACTCCGGTATCGGGCGTTTCGCAGAGATCCGCATGCACACGATGTCCCTGTTCGAGTCGGGGGACAGCAGCGGCTCGGTGTCCCTATCCGGGCTGTTCAACGGAGAAGGGATGGCGAACGCAAAATCGTCGATGGGGTACAGGGGCGCGGTGCGCCTGATATGCAGGGGAGGGTGGCCGTCGGCCCTGGGCTTGGACGACGACAAGGCCATGATGGTGGCGGCGAACTACTTGGGAAAAATAACCGGGCCCGACCCCTCCCGTGTGGATGAGAAGAAGAGGGACGCGACCACGATGGGGCTCCTGCTGAGGTCCATCGCGAGGAACAGCGCGGGGTCGCCGACGGCACAGGCGCTAATCGGCGACATGACCGAGAGGGGCAACCCCCCCTCGCCCAACACGCTTGCAGACTATCTCGAGTACCTCAGGAACATCTTCATGATAGACGACCAGAGGGCGTGGCTGCCGTCGCTCCGCTCGAAGGCGCGCCTGCGCTCAAGGTCGAAGATCCACTTCGCCGACCCCTCCCTCGCGGCGGCCGCGCTCGACGCGTCGCCCGAGGTGCTCGCGAGGAACCCCAGCACAGCGGGCCAGCTCTTCGAGTCCCTGTGCTACAGGGACATGAGCGTCTACACCTCCGCCCTGAAAGGGAGCGTCTTCCACTACCAGGACAGCACCGGGCTGGAGGTCGACGAGGTCATCGAGCTCAGGAACGGGAAATGGGGGGCCGTCGAGGTCAAGCTGGGGACATCCGAGATCGACAAGGCCGCCTCCAACCTCATGTCCCTGAAGAACAAGGTGAGCGAGGACATGCCCGAGCCGTCCTTCTTAGCCGTCCTGTGCGCCACCAGCGGGTTGGCGTACACGAGGGGGGACGGGGTGCTCGTCATCCCCATCGATTTGCTCGGGCCTTAAGCGCCTTGCAGGGGGGCAGTTGGTTCGGCACCCTGGGGTTCGAGACACGGACATCGATGACCGATTTACTGTGGAAGGGCCCCACCATTGCCGTTTCCCTCGTGGGTCCGAGTCGAACGATGCGCCCGGTGACAGCGGCAACAAGGGCGCAGGGCGCGACAATGGGGCCGACAGGCCTGCTTGCCAATCCGTCTATGGCATCCCCTCATTTATTCTCTCGGCGGGACGGCCTTGAACCTCGCCGTGTTGAGGAGGACGACCATCAAGATGGTTCCCGCGGCGAATGCGACGGTCATCACCAGGGACACCGTGGGGCCGTAGAATGCGGACAAAGGCCATATGAGGAAGAACCCGTACGAAAGCAGGGCGAGGGATATCCCCGTGAAGGACGTGACCCTGTCCATGTCGAAGGCCGACCTCTCCCCCTCCGACATCGTGTTGAACCCCGCCAGCAGCATGTGGCCGCCCAGGTACACCGCTACCCCGCACCCCATGAGGACCGACGAGATGAGCGGCCAGAGCCACACCACCAAGACCCTGTAGTCGTCAGGTAAGTACAGCATCACCGCCGCTACGACGGCTACCCACGGCAGCCCCATCGCCAGGGCGCCCTTCCATCTGCCTTCGATCATCGTTTCCGGACAGGGATTTTTGGCTATATAGTTGCGCACCGCCCTTTTTATTCTACTTTCTGTAGGGGTGATAGGATGGACGGCAAAAAGCTATAAGGGCGCGGAGGCAGCCGAGTCAGAGGGGTGCTCGGCGGATGCCCGAACGCAGGTTTTAATATCCTTAGCCCATACTTGTAGTAGCGAGCCGCAGAAGCGGTGCTGGAACAAAGCCAGCACCGGTTGTGTGCGGGAAGGTGTCGAGAATGGAGATTGAGAAAGGGATAAAGGGATGACCGTCATATAAGCGGCATCGTGCAGAACAGCATCACTATTGCGACCATCGACGCAGCAAAAAAGTACATCGCCCACTTGAACCTCTCGACCTTCTTGACATACACCTCTTTCAAGGACTCGATGGAGCACAGCATGTCCGCCAGTATCCTCTTTTTGAGCACCCCGCTGTCGTTGTCATGGTCGCGATAGTCCGTCTGGTGGCTGTATATCGATATTATATCCCTCTTCGCTGGCCGTATCGCCCAGAAAATGAATAACATAGAAAGGAACAACAACAGGACGGAACTGATGGACAGGCATGATGCGAAAAGGCTGTCTGATGCCGGAACGATGAATGACACAATAAGCGTGAGGATCACGCCGTTGACGGCCAGTATGGCCGTCGCCCTGCTGTGAATCTCACTCTCGTTGGAGTTGTACTCTTTGTACTCCTCTGAGATCAGCCCATAGTACACCTCTATGGACTCATCGCACCACTCATGCAGTGCGTCCGTCTCCATCCTTGGCTCGTGGCAGAACCAGAATTTCTCCCTGAGCCCTCCCCTCAGGCTCCCTGGCGTATGCGTGCACATACACCTGCAATGTCTGCCAGATATATTATGCTCGTTCAAGAAACGGATGGGGTTGAGGCACATGGGCGTTAGGGCGGTTTGAGGGAACAGCGGAACTGGCATCGGGACCGTTTCTGCACGGACGGGTCGGCCGCCGCCGGCGGCCGACAAGATCATCCGCCCCGTGAGGGTGGGCATGAAGGGCGGCTCGCCTATGTCCTTATACATGGAAGAACCCTTGCCCTGCCAGGACACTGTTCTTGGCTTTTTCATTTCCCCCCTATCGAATTATCGAAAGAACTGCGCTCTGGCACGACAACGCCCTGAGCGCCTTTAAAAGAAAAAAGGCCAGACGGCCGCGTCCGTGGGTCACGCCCCCTACAGTATCTGGGCTTCACCTCGCCTACCGTGAACATGCCGGCATCCGCAAAGTGGAACACGACACACTGTACCATGAGCCACTATGAGAGTGTCGCACCGCCATCGCGAGCCGAGGTAGCGGGGCCACGCCCGCCGCATGCCCCTGGATGCCGCACGGCCGATGAAAAAACGCGGTCGTTTTTATACCTCCCTGCCGCACGCCCAGCGGAGGCGTTTCCAGCCAACAAGAAACTTAAATCCTATGAAAAGTTAAGCCTCCTGTAGGCAACTACTAAGGAGAAAGGAGATGTCGATTGAGAACTCGAAATCAACCACCGGCACGGCGGTCCGCGTCAAGGACCCCTGCCCAATCAACGGGATGTGCCCCGTGTGCATCGAAGACTGCAACGTCCTTTGCGAGGTCGGGAAAGGCGCGCTCAGGGGGAGGGAGGTGCTATACCCCAGCCCCGAGCACTTCGGGAAGTCGACCGCCGCCTCCAACAAGGACTACTTCCTTGACTGGTCCCATTTCCAGGTCATGGCGGAGCTCATAGGGGCGAAGGGCATAGAGCCGGACCCGGATGTGGCGTTCTTCGAGAACGTGGACATCTCGACGGTCGTGGGCTCGAAGGGGAAGAACCCGATAAGCATGGGCCTGCCGGCACACATAGCCGGCCTGGGGTCGACGGCGGTGGCTAAGAACAACTGGAGGGAGCTGGCCGCCGGCGCGGCCCTGGCGGGCGTATGCGAGGTCATCGGGGAGAACGTCTGCGGGATGGACCCCGACGCGGTGTACTCCAACGGTAAGGTGCAGTCGTCCAAGGACCTCGCGTTCAGGGTCAGCTCGTACACGGACCACTGGGACGGGAAGAACGGGCGGATAGTCCTGCAGACGAACGTCGAGGACATACGCGGCGGCGTGGACGACTACGGCCTGTCGAAGCTCGGCGTGGAAGTGATCGAGAGGAAGTGGGGCCAGGGGGCGAAGGCCATCGGCGGCGAGGTCAGGCTCGGCACGCTGGAGAGGGCGCTCGACCTCAAGGCCCGCGGGTACATAGTGATGCCGGACCCGGAGGACCCGGAGGTCCAGGCCGCCTTCAAGGCGGGGGTTTTCAAGACATTCGAGAGGCACAGCCGCGTCGGGTTCCCCGAGGAGGCGGCCGTCCTGGAGGACATGGACAAGCTGAGGGAGAGGGGCGCGAAGAACGTGTTCCTGAAGACCGGGGCGTACAAGCCCGAGGTCGTGGCGTTCACCATGAGGTGCGCCTCCAAGGCAAAGGTCGACCTCCTGACGTTCGACGCCGCCGGCGGCGGGACGGGGATGTCCCCGGTCAGCCATATGAACGAGCTCAGCTCCCCTGGGATCTGGCTGTTCAGCCAGGTGATGGCGTGCGCGAGGGAGCTGAAGAAACAGGGGAGGTTCGTCCCCGACCTGTCGTTCGCGGGCGGGTTCATCAACGAGACGCAGATGTACAAGGCGTTCGCGCTGTCCGACATGGGCGACGGGCCCATGGTCAAGTCGATAGGGATGTGCAGGGGGCCGATCACAGCGGCGGTCAAGGGCAAGCACTTCGCGGAGCTGGCGGCCAAGGGCCAGCTCCCGCCGTCCTTCATCGATCAGTACAGCGGCGACCCCGGCAAGTTCTTCATCGGGGCGGCCGGGCTTCAGGAGAGGTTCCCCGGCAAGAAGGTCGGGTCGGACATCCCCTGGGGCGCGGTCGGCCTGTACACCTACCTCCACGACAGGCTGGGCGAGGGGCTCAGGCAGCTCATGGCCGGGACCAGGAAGTTCAAGCTCGGGTGCATCGAGGGCGAGGACATCGTGGCTCTCTCGGAATACGCCAGCAAGGTCTCCGGGGTGGAGACCCTCGACGCGAGGGCGGCCAGGGTGATGAGGGCTCTGCTCTGAAACTTCATAGAGGGCTCCAAAGCCCTCATTTTATTCTATTTCTTTCGGAATGTTCTCGAAACGCAACGCTAAAGGGGCTCGCGCCCGACATTACTTTTTTTCAATGTTATTCATAGAGAATCCCGTTTTTCTTTGCATAATGATATATATAATCCTATATATTCTATATTTATAAAAAAATGGGGTAAAATCAGCTATTTTATCCCATTCTGATTATCATCATTCCATAGCCAGCATATTTTTCAATTCTCTTAAAAATAGGCTACAGATGAGTCTGAATGATGTTCTATTAAAAGACCATGTATATACCAAAGATATATTTCACCTAATGGTTATATATATTGATACGATAATATCAATATCGAATCGGTAAAACCGCCCCGTGCCGCAACGGTCACCCTCCCGTCAAGGGGGAGGCGGCCTGCGGCGCGGCATAACCTAAACGGGTCTTGGTAACATGGAACGCACTGAAGCATCGCGGAAGGGCACGAGGATCATATGCAAAGGGAAGGCGCGGCAGCTCATGCTGATCGCCGCAGCGCTGGCGCTGGCGGTCGTGCCGGCCGCCGCCGTTTCCGAGGCATGGGCTGACGACGTCGTGTTCGAGAAGAGGTTCGGCGGGAACAGCACGGACTTCTTCAAGTCCGTGGCAGAGGTCCCCGGCGGGGTCGTCGCGGTGGGCTGGGCCGACGAGGGGTCCTTCGGCGATGGCGACTGGGAAGGGTTCAGGGGCAACGGCGGCAAGGATGCGATCGTAGTCATGTACGATGACGACGGCAACCTCCTCTGGAAGAGGAACTTCGGCGGGCAGGGCGACGACATGTTCCACTCTGTCGCCGCCGTCCCCGGCGGCATCGTCGCCGTGGGGGCGTCCGAGTCGAAGTCCTTCGGCACCGGCGACTGGAGGGGCGTCACCGGCAAGGGCGGCGCGGACGCCATAGCCGTGAAGTTCGACGACGCCGGCAACGCCGTGTGGAGGAGGAGCTTCGGGGGGGCGGGCGCGGACGTCTTCCATTCGGTCGCCGCCGTCCCCGGCGGGGTCGTCGCGGCGGGGCTGTCCGACATACCATTCTCTTTCTTCGAGAAGGAGCCGGACATCAAATGGAGCGGCTACGGCGTGGCGGTGGTGGCCAGGCTCGACGATGCCGGCAACCTGGTGTGGGACAGGAGCTTCCCCGAGGGCGCCGGCTATTCGTTCCTGTCCGTGGCGGCCATGCCCGGCGGGCTCGCGCTCCTGGGCGACGGGCCCACTGACGAGGAGGGCAGCAAGCACTTCGTCGCCAAGTACGACGACTCGGGCGCCTTGGAATGGTGGAGGGGCATAGGCGGGGGGGAGTACCACTCGCTGACGGCCTCCTCTGACGGGATCTTCGCCGTGGGCGCCGTCGGCGCGCTGTACTTCGGGAAAGGCTTCTGGGAGGGCGTCAAGGCGAGCAGCGAGATCTCGGACGCCGTGATCCTCAAGATGGACGCCCATGGCGACGTGGTGTGGAAGGGCAACTACGGCGGCCTCGCCGGCAGCACGAAGCTGAGCTACGTCTACTGTTCGGTGACGGCGGCGCCGGACGGTGTCATGGCCGCAGGGTACGTCACGGCGGCGCGCGGCACGGGGATCAGCTACCAGCACGCCTTCGCCGTGAAGTACAGCGGCGCGGGCGAGGCCCAGTGGGATGACGTCAACTCGGCCTCGTTCTTCAGCTTGTTCACGGGCGTCGTCGCCACCTCCGACGGCTTCATCGTCGCGGGCGGGTCCGGTACGACGCCCTGGTCCGGGGGGCACTTCACGAGGGGGTACGAGGCCCTCATCGTGAGGTACGGCACGGTGGGCGTCGTGCCAGTCGAGGACATAACCGGCGTGCCCAACAGGGCGGCGGCGGGGACGCCCCTGGCGCTGAGGGGGGCCGTGGCCCCCTCCAACGCCACCTGGGACGGCATATCATGGTCGGTCAAGGACGCGGGCGACACCGGGGCGGCCATAAGCGGCGGCATGCTCTACACCACAGGGACAGGGACGGCCGTCGTGACGGCCACCGTCGAGAACGACGGCTTCTCTAAGGACTTCGCCATCTCCGTCGGCCACGCCGACGCCATCGGCCTGAAAGAGGGCGGTCCCGGCGCGGGCATGTGGCTGTACGCCGGCCTGGCGGCGGTCCTCCTCGCATTGTGCGCCATAGCGGCGGCGGTCCTGATCGGGAAGGGGGCCCGTCGGGCACCCTCCGGCTCCTCCGGGGCCTGCTGAGCGGCTCCCGTCACAACATGACGACGATGGCCATGATCGCCGGCGATATCA
>JGI24702J35022_10001343_pt1 | contig 15286 bp, 11 predicted proteins | sample TergutTh196P4_FD_35022 | JGI IMG/M metagenome (IMG submission 35022)
AATCTATGGAAAATAACGAACTATGCTTTAGACGGTTTCCGTAGTATGGGATGCGAAATAGGCCATACCTCAACACCGATTATCCCTTTGTTTATTCGCCAAAACAATCTGACATTCACCATTGTGCGCGATCTGTTTGAAGCGGGTATTTTTGTTAATCCAGTGGTGTCGCCTGCAGTAGCATCACAGGATTCACTGATACGTTTCTCGCTCATAGCCACCCATACAATCGAACAAATCGATTATGCGTTAGAGACAATACGGAAAATTTTTAAGAAATATAATCTTTTAGAATAGAAAATGATAAATATAAAGAGTAATTGTAACGGTTGCGGAGTAGGCGTCAGGGGTTATTCCAAAGCAACCAACAAACTAAATAACTATGATTGGCTGTGCGATATTGAAAAAGCGCAGCAGATGACAGGTTTCGTCGAGGTGCAGTTTAAAAATACCCGTAAGGGTTATTATCTCAACAAAGAAAATCTACCTTTAAAAAAGGGGGATATCGTTGCTGTGGAAGCCTCTCCGGGCCATGACATCGGTACCGTCACATTGACGGGAAAACTTGTGTTGCTTCAAATGAAAAAAAACCGGTACCGCTACGAAGAAGAGCCAAAAAAAGTATATCGTTATGCGAAACAAGCTGATCTTGATAAATATGAGGAAGCTAAGAAACGCGAACATGAAACGATGATCCGTTCACGGCAGATAGCTGCCGAGTTAGGTCTTAACATGAAAATCGGCGATGTGGAATATCAGGGTGACGGCAACAAAGCCATCTTTTATTATATTGCAGATGAACGGGTTGACTTCCGCCAACTTATCAAAGTGCTGGCCGAAACTTTTCATATACGTATTGAGATGAAACAGATTGGCGCCCGGCAGGAGGCCGGGCGTATCGGAGGAATCGGACCCTGTGGACGCGAACTATGCTGTTCCGCATGGGTAAGCAGTTTTATTTCGGTGGCAACGGATGCGGCGCGATTTCAGGACTTATCCATGAATCCCCAGAAATTAGCCGGTCAATGCGCTAAATTGAAATGTTGCCTTAATTATGAGGTCGACGCTTATGTCGAAGGACGCAAACAACTGCCCTCGCCTAAAGAAGAACTTCATACACAGGATAATACCTATTATTATTTCAAAATGGATATTTTCCGTAAAGAAATCACCTATTCTACCGACAAAAATACGCCTGCCAACCTTGTCACTATCTCGTCTATACGCGCCTTTGAAATCATCAATATGAACAAAAACGGGGAAAAACCGGATACGCTACTTAGTAATACGAGCCTGAAAGAGGAAAAACGCCCCACAAAGGATATTCTGGAAGACAGCGTTTCGCGCTTTGATAGACTGAAAAAGAAGAAAAAGAAAAAGAAACTCCCTGCTAATATGATGAATGGGACAAACAACAACGCTTCGAATGACGATGAGTTTGAGGCATAGCATTTCGCGCTTCTGTGTTAGTATCTTGCTCGTTGCAATGTTCTTATCGTGCGACAAAAATATTGTTTTCAGCGAATTTCAACCCGTACAGGATAAGATATGGGATAAGCAGGCTGAATTTGTTTTCCGGTTTGAGATAAAAGACGCCTCCATTCCGTACAATATCTCGTTGCAGTTACGCAACAGTCGCCTGTACCCCTATCAAAATCTATATGTCATTTTCGAGGATTCCCGCCTTCGCGGGAATGACGGGGACGGTGAGGATTCCAGCCTCCGCGGGAATGACAGGGATGGAGGGGATTCCAGCCTTCGCGGGAATGATAGGGACACGATCGAATGTATACTTGCGGATAGTACCGGGAAATGGACAGGCAACGGCATTACACTCTTTCAAAATGTGTTCATGCTAAAAACGAATTACCACTTTCCCGACACGGGAACCTATACAATAAGCATCCGTCATGCGATGGTTGATGAAAGTTTAAAAGGGATAGAAGACGTTGGAATATTGATAGAAAGGGTTCAACCTTCTTTTCGACCTGAATCGATGCGCAGGAAGATAAATAACAGGATCGTAAATCCTAACAGGGAAGAGCCGCCGTAGCTGAAAAACGGCAAAGGGATGCCGATGACAGGGGTAAGACCGGTTACCATACCGATGTTGACCATGATATGGAAAAGGAAAATCGATACGACACCGTAACCGTATACCCTTCCGAAAGTGGTGTTCTGTCTTTCGGCTAACACGATCATACGCAATAATAACAGGCAGAAAACGATAATTACAGACGCCGAACCCCAAAACCCGAATTCTTCGCCTACTGTGCAGAAAATGAAATCAGTAGCATGTTCGGGCACATATTTTAGTTTGGTTTGCGTACCGTTCAGGAATCCTTTACCTGATATTCCGCCCGAACCAATGGCGATCATCGACTGGTTTACATTGTAACCGACGCCCGAAGGATCATCTCTCAAACCTAAAGTAACCATGATTCGTTGCTGTTGATGGGGTTCCAAAACTTCATCGAAAACATAATCCACCGAAAAAAGAAACCCGAGGGATAACAGGGCAAAGAGCGCTACCAAGGCATATTGACTTTCGATAATTTTTATCGAATACATAATCAAATAAACCGAAAAACAGACAATCAAAGCAATCGCAACCCATAAGAGGTTGATTGTCATGAATAACGATGCGATATAAAATGAGAATCCAACCACAACGGCGATTCCCAGAAAATAATAGGATAACGTGTTCTTTTTCAGAACAAACCGTAAAATGATACAAATGATAACCAGAATGAGGCAGGCGACTATCAGTTCGCCAACCGGCGAATCGTTCCACAAAATATTGTCATATTTTAGCTTGATAATAAAAAACAATACCGCACAAATGCACGAAAGCAGCGCATACCCTGACATGCCTTCCCTGTAAAAGACAAGCGCTAAAGCCAGAAAAACGAGCGCTGTACCGGCTTCCCGCTGCAGAATAATGAGCAGCATAGGCAAGAGGATGATAAGGACGGAGAGTAGGAAATTCCTGACTTTCAACAAATAGAACTCATACGAGTTCATAAACTTGGCTAACGCCAGCAAGGTGGCGAATTTCGCAAATTCCGCCGGCTGCAGGCGAATGAATGGCGTAATTACAAGCCATGAATGTGAACCTTTGATGTCGGGCGCTGCAAAGATAGTCACTAAAAGAAGTAACAGTACAGCGCCGTATATAATATAAGCGAAAGTCTCAAAAAAATGCTTGTCGAGCATCATGATCATGAAAAGAAGGACGACGGCGATGCCAATCCATAATAGTTGTTGTCCGGGCCGAACGGTAAGGTCCACAAGGTTAGGATTATCCCAATCATAACTTGCGCCGTATATACTGATCCATCCGGCCGTTATCAGGATGACAAACAGCAGGATTGTAAACCAGTCGACCGACTTCCACATACTTGTATTTTTACTCGGCATGTTCGTCTTCTACTACCGGTTTTTTTATAAAATCAAGCGACCCGGGGCTTGTATCCAAATTAATCATTTGGATTTCACGGTATTTGTCCCAACTATAAATATCGCCATTCAGGTATTTTTGAAGCATCAGCCGGGCTGTGGGTACAGCCGCTTTGGCGCCCCAACCGCCGTTCTCGACAAAGACGGCTATCGCCACTTTCGGATCATTCATCGGCGCAAAGGCGATACAGGCCGAATGATCGCGGCCATGCAGATTCTGAACNGTNCCTGTCTTACCGCAAACCTCAATGCCNACTAATTGCAGACCTGTACATGTACCCCATGTAACCGCATTCCGCATACCTTCAACAACATAATCATAATACTCACGGTCGATACCCGTATTTTTTTTGTTCGTGTATAACTCATCCAAGGGCATATCCTGTATTTCGCGCACCACATGCGGAACGATATAATAACCGCGATTTGCAATCGCAGCGGCAAGGTTGCAGATTTGCAGCGGTGAAGCGCTTATATCACCCTGACCGATTGCATCCGAAATGATACTGCTTGAGTTCCACCGTTTATTCCGGGTATTATCATAATACAGGCTATTCGGAATAAAACCGCGATTTTCACTTGGCAAATCAACGCCTAAACGATAGCCGTAACCTAAAGCGACAATACGATTTTTCCAGGCTTCGAAGGCTTCCTGTATGGTTGCATAACGGGAGCGATAATCCAGCATCTCGCGAAANCCCCAGCAATAATACGAATTACAGGAAGTAGCCAAAGAAGCGACAAGGGCTATCGGCGANCCATGNGAATGGCATGCAGGATGCCCGTCAAGATAAGGGTATCCACTGTAGCAAGTATATGTTTTTTCTTTCGTAATGACGCCTTCCTGTAAAAATACCAACGCCTGCGCCGCTTTGAAGGTGGAACCGGGCGGGTAATGTCCTTGAATGGAGCGATCAAATAACGGCTTCTTCGGATCGCGCAACAGCATCTGGTAATTTTCGCCCCGCTGTTGCCCGACAAGTAAATTCGGATCATACGAAGGCGACGTGACAAGGCANAGTATCTCACCGGTAGCGGGTTCTATCATCACAATAGCNCCCTGCTTGTTCTGCAAAAGTTTTTCGCCGTAAGCCTGCAAATCCATGACAATCGACAAGGTGATATTTTTCCCGGAGACGGGCGCTATATCATACTTCCCCTCTTCGTATCTGCCTTTGGTGCGTCCATGTGCATCCCGTAACAGTATCTCAGCGCCTTTCTCGCCACGCAGTATTTTCTCGTATGAACTCTCGACGCCCGCTCGTCCGATATAGTCGCGCGACACATAATAATCATCATTTTCAATGTCTTTCGCATTTACTTCGCTAATATAACCCAACACATTCGCCAAATTATTGCATCCATATTCCCTTAATGAACGGTTACGAACATGAAACCCCGGAAATTTATACAGTTTCTCCTGCAAGACGCCATATTCATTGGCAGGCAATTGATTCATAAACAGTTGAGCCGTATAGGAGGAATAACCCGGNTTTAATTCCCTGTTTTTGATATTGGCNATCCGGGTATCGAAATTTTCTTTCGTAATACCTATCGTACGGCAAAAATCAAGCGTATCAAATGGTTGTACATCNCGCATGATAACCATCACATCATACGAAGGTTGATTATAAACTAACAACTTACCGTTGCGGTCATAGATAACGCCCCGGGAAGGATAAAGCGCGCGCTTAAGGAAAGCATTACTGTCGGCCCATTTCTTATAATCATCACTCAATATCTGCAGTGAAAAAAGCCGGATGATAAANATGAGTAATAAGACGATAACAATACCGGATATGATATACCGNCGTTTATAGAAAGCATATTTTAATTGATTATTCTCCATCTTTTATTTGTATCAGATTAAAAGATTCAATAATAAAAATCAGTAATACAGTCAATAAAATACTCGTCAACAATCGTGTTATCATCAATGCGGGTTGATGAAAACCGAAATAATCGATAAAAAACAGGATTACATGATGAAGTGTTACCAATATCAATGTATAACGCGAAAACCTGCTGAACCCGAAGAGCCGGAAGGAAGGGACGCTTCCGTCAGGCAATTCTTTCATATCCACAAATTGTGCAAGCAACGGGTTGCGGATAAAACCGATAAACGAACAGGCGGCGGCATGGATGCCAAAGGTATTCGAAAAGATATCAATGATGAGACCTAACAGAAATGACAATAATATCACGCTTGAACGCGATGTATTTATCCGGAATTTCAGGATGACATACAGGTAAACAAAGGGCGTAACGATTCCAAACAAGTGAATATGATCGATCACAAGTGTCTGTAACAGCACAAAAACAATAAAATAAAAAAAATCCCTGAACCGTCTAATCATTTTTCCTCGCCTCCCGTTCTATCTCTATTTGTTCATTCTGTAACCGGTTGTCTATCACATATAATGCGTTCAGCGACTGAAAATCGGTAGCAAAACGCACTTTCAACGAATAAAAATTATCATCTTCCTGTTTATTATACGATTCGACAATACCCACCATAATACCGGGTGGAAATAAATCCGAGTATCCGCTTGTCACAATCGTATCTCCTACCTGAAAGGTGGCATGGGCGGCTATTTCTTCTAAGTAGCCGTATCTCACATCGCCTCCTTTCCATGACAAAGGGCCGAAAAAATGGGTGTTTTGTATTTTACAACTCACCTTTGATTTCACGTGCAGCAACGACATGGCCATGGAAAAACGGTCGCCGACCGTTGTTATGATACCTGCAATACCACGTGGAGAAACAACGCCCATATCGGGATGTATGCCATCTTTCGAGCCTTTATTAATCATAAAGTAATTCGTTTGGGTATAAACGCTGTTACTTATAGCTCTGGCAGTAAGGTATTGATAGGTATAACTTCTTTTTAAAATAGTGTCGGCTAATACCGTATCTTTTAAAAACACCTGGCTGAAAATGGTTTTATCGGTTGTTTTATCATCTATTTGTTCATGCAACCGAAGCACTTCCATTTCGAGCATACTGTTACGCTCTAATAGCTCCTGGTTCGCTTTTTGCAGGTCAAAATAGGTAAATACGGCGCTTGAGGCAGACAACATCCGTCCTGTAATCGCGTTTGCAGAACTAAGTATCATATTTCGCTGGTAAGCATTGTTATGATAAATCAATACAAACGCGATTATCTCACAAAAAACAAACAAAAACCAATGTCTCTTGGCAACTATGAACGCCAGCAGTTTTTGCATGATAAAAAAATCAACTCTTATATAGAAAATTGAATTTATTCAGGTTTTTCAGTGCAACGCCTGTTCCCCTCGCTACAGCGCGCAGCGGGTCTTCCGCCACGCGGAACCGAATGTTTATCTTGTCGGTCAGCCGTTTTTCCAATCCGCGCATCAAAGCGCCGCCTCCGGTAAGATAGATGCCGTTGTGCACCACATCGGCATACAGTTCAGGCGGCGTATTCTCCAACGTACTCATGATAGTTTCCTCCACGCGTACAATGGATTTATCCAAGCAATGCGCTATCTCCTGATAAGAAATAGGCACTTCCATCGGTAACGGCGTCATCTGGTTAGGACCGTGAACGACATAATCATCCGGCGGATTTTCTAACGACGTCAGTACGGCGCCTACCTTAATCTTGATCGTTTCTGCCGTTCGTTCGCCTACTTTTACATTGTGCTGGCGACGCATATATTCCATGATGTCAGCCGTAAAAGCATCGCCGGCTAACTTAGTGGATGTCTTGGTAACAATACCGCCTAACGAAATAACCGCCACTTCTGTCGTGCCGCCGCCAATATCCACCACCATATTGCCTTCCGGCGCTTCCACATCCAACCCGATCCCTACGGCTGCCGCCATCGGCTCATCTATCAGGTAGACCTCGCGTCCCCCCGCGCGTTCCGCCGAATCCCTGACTGCGCGACGTTCCACCTCCGTAGCCCCCGAAGGGATACATACGACAATACGCAAAGGCGGTGAGAACCAATGACTTTTCACATTTATCATCTTTATCATCCCGCGTATCATCTGTTCGGCTGCATAAAAATCGGCTATCACGCCATCGCCAAGCGGACGTATCGTGCGTATATCGGCATGTGTCTTTTCATACATCAGCCTGGCTGTCTCGCCGATAGCCAACACTTTATCCGTGCGCCGGTCTAACGCCACAACCGAAGGAGCATCCACCATAATTTTATCATCGCAGATAATAATCGTATTGGCCGTGCCAAGGTCAATCGCTATATCTTTTGTAAAAGAAAATAAACCCATATTAGTTTTCAGTTTTCAGTTTTCAGTTCATCATTAATCATTAAACATTAATCATTAATCATTAATCATTTAATGTTTGAAATGGCGGATGCCGGTTTTTACCATGGCCATATCATGGTCGTCGCAATATTGTACCGATAACTTGTCGTTCACGGAGCCGCCGGGCTGTATGACAGCTGTGATACCTGCCCCTTTGGCTATCTCCACACAGTCCGGGAACGGGAAAAAGGCGTCGGATGCCATCACTGCCCCTTGCAGGTCGAAGTGGAACAAACGGGCTTTTTCGATGGCTTGTTTCAGTGCGTCAACACGCGAGGTCTGCCCTACTCCACTGGCGCATAACTGCCTGTTTTTCACTAATGTGATTGCATTCGATTTGCTGTGTTTAACGATTTTATTGGCAAACAGCATATCTTCAATCTCCCTGTCTGAAGGCTTCTTTACCGTCATATTCTCCAAGTCGTCAACTGTCTGAATACTTGTATCACGTTCCTGCACCAATACGCCGTTCAACATCGAACGATACTGTTTTGACGTCGAAGCAACCGTTTCGTTACGTTTCAAAATGATGCGGTTTTTCTTCTGCATAAGCGCTTCCAAGGCTCCCATCGTATAGTCAGGGGCTATAATCACTTCAAAAAACAGCTTGTTGACCTCTTCGGCTGTTTCCGTATCAATCTCGTCGTTAGTAACCAAGATACCTCCATAAGCCGAAACCGGATCACATGCCAAAGCATCCTTCCACGCATCAAGCACAGTATCACGGGACGCGACGCCACATGCATTGTTGTGCTTCAGGATTGCGAATGTCAACTCGTCGAACTCATCAATCAAAGTCACTGCCGCGTCAATATCCAACAGGTTATTATAAGAAATCTCTTTCCCGTGCAGTTTCTCAAATAAAGCCTCAAAATCGCCAAAGAAAACGCCCCGTTGATGCGGATTCTCACCATAACGCATGATATAGGCATCGTCGGCTGCCACCCGAAAATCGGAACATTCGCCTTCATCAAAATAATTGAAGATAGCGCTGTCATAACCGGATGTGACAGCGAACGCTTCCTTCGCAAAAAAACGTCGGTCGGCAAGTGTTGTTTCAGCACCCTTTTCCGCTAACAGGTATGAGAATGGGGCGTATTGTTTCTGTGAAGCAATGATCACGACATCCTTGTAGTTTTTAGCAGCCGCCCGTATCAATGAAATACCGCCGATATCTATTTTTTCTATGACCGCAGCTTCATTAGCCCCCGAAGCTACCGTTTCTTTAAACGGGTATAAATCAACAATTACCAGATCGATCTCAGGGATTTCATATTGCCTGACCTGCTCTTTGTCGGCTTCATGATCGCGACGGGACAGGATACCCCCGAAAACTTTCGGATGAAGCGTCTTAACCCTTCCCCCTAAAATCGCAGGATAGCCCGTAAGCGCCTCTACCGATTCGCAGGGAATACCCAACGATTCGATAAACTGCTGCGTGCCTCCCGTCGAAACAAATTCGACGCCCTCTGCATATAACTTATTGATTATTAAATCTAAGCCATCTTTATTATAAACCGAAACCAGCGCCCGTTTTATCTTTTTAGTATCTTCCATATTACTCTTTCCTTATAAAATTCGCACAAAAGTAACGATTTATTTTGTAACACATACATTTTAGGCGAGAAAAAGTCAAATCTAACTATTCATCAGGTTTCTGAATTTGCTGAATATTTTGTCTTTGATTGATTGGTTGGGTTGAAAATTGGGGGAGGTCTCAAACCGGCGGATGCTTGCTTTTTCTTCGGAGGAAAGCGTTTCGGGGATGTATACACTTATGTTCACGAGCAAATCGCCTGTGCCATAACCATTGAGCGAGGGCAGGCCTTTTCCGCGTAATCGCAGGATTTTACCGGGTTGCGTGCCCGGTTCGATCTTCACTTTAGCGCGCCCGTCGACAATCGGCACTTCGATTGTATCGCCTAACATAGCCTGTGGGATAGATAGTAACAGGTTATATACCAAGTCGTTTTCATCACGTATAAGTTCCTTGTCCGGTTCTTCTTCGATGACGACGAGCAAATCGCCGTTATCGCCTGCAAATCGCCCGGCATTGCCTTTTCCGCGCACAGACAGTTGCATCCCCTCCATCACACCGGCAGGGATATTGATAGATATCACTTCGTCGGACTGAACGATGCCATCACCGAAGCAGGCGGGACATTTCTTTGTAATCGTCTTGCCCTGTCCACTACAGGCAGGACAAGCGGATTGTGTCTGCATCTGACCGAGAATGGTATTTGTAACCCGTGTCACATATCCGTTACCGCGACAGGTCTGACAGGTTGTGATGCTTCTATCGTCTTCTGCGCCGCTGCCCCGACATTTTGTACAGGTAACATATTTCTTTACCTTTATCTTCTTCTCTACCCCGCCGGCTATTTCTTTGAGATTCAGCTTCACTTTCACCCGAAGGTCTGAGCCTCGCGGTACCGAACGGCCTCCGCCTCTTCCCGAATGACCGCCGAAACCGCTAAATCCGCCAAAACTGCCGAAACCGCCAAAATGACCGCCGAACACACTTCCGAACTGTTCGAAAATATCTTCCATCGACATACCGCCGCCAAAGCCGCCGCCGGCAGCTGAGGTGCCAACGCCAGCATGGCCAAACCGGTCGTAACGGTCACGCTTATCCTGATTACTCAATACATCATAAGCCTCGGCCGCTTCCTTAAAATGCTCTTCCGCTTCCTTATCGCCCGGGTTCTTGTCCGGGTGAAACTGAATCGCCTTTTTCCGGTACGCTGTTTTTATCTCATCGGCAGTAGCGCTTTTAGCAACGCCCAATACCTCGTAATAATCTCTTTTGGACATATTAATTTATTATTTATTCGCCAACAACGACTTTGGCATGACGCAGCACTTTGTCAAATAGCATATAACCTGTTTGTATGCAATCGATTACCGTCCCTTTCCTGTCTTCTTCGGGTACCGGAAAGGTAGCAACCGCTTCAAACAAATCGGTATTAAATGGCTGGTCGATAGCATCAATCCTTTTTACGCCCTGTTGTGACAGGTAATTGATAAATTTGTCATAGATCAGTTTCACTCCTTCTACGGTTGATGTTATATCATCCGTCGACTGCAGCGTGTCCAAAGCGCGTTCAAAATCGTCAATAACAGGCAGAATATTAGCCAACACGGTAGCGCCACCGGTCTTTATCAGGTCCGCTTTTTCGCGTATCGTACGTTTTCTGAAATTGTCAAATTCAGCGTTCAAACGAAGGTGTGAATCATTCAAAGCGGCATATTTCTCTTCCCAGGCGGGTTCCTGTATCGTTTCCGTCTCAACCGGGACATCTGACATTTTGTCGCTTTCCGAAGTCTTTTCAGACTTATTTTCCGTATCATCCTGTAAATTTGTCACTTCATTCATTCCCTCGTTGATTGTCTCCTTCGCTTCCGATTGTGGTTGATCAAACGCTCCAAACGTCTTTTCCGTATGTTTGTTCATATTTTCAATTAATTTTTAGTCATTTTACATTGCTTATGGCAAAAATGTTGCCAATGATGAAAAATATTTGTATTTTTGCCCGTTCGCCCGTTCGCCCGTTCGCCCGTTCGCCCGTTCGCCCGTTCGTGCCTTCGTGCCTTCGTGCCTTCGCCCTTTTATAATTAATAATTCATAATCATTTTCCCGTATGAAAAAATTATTCCCATTAATAGCCTTTTATAGTTTGTTCGTAACGACTAACGCACAGGAAATAACTTGCCGTTACGGTTTCAGTTACGAAATAAGCAACAGTCAGAACTGGGGTAACAACTTACCGGTTATAACAAGCGTTTACCCTAACTCGCCCGCAGAAAGAGCCGGCCTGAAACCCTTCGACATCATTGAGGAGGTAGAAGGAACGCCTATCACTGAAAATGAGTTGGACGATATTCACCTGTTCCTGAACCCTGAGGGGATGCAACTCGTTGAATTGACAATCAGAAACATAAGCGAAGGTTCCCATAAGGTGAAAATCAACAAAGAATGTAAAAGCCTCACTTCGCTGTCGGAATCGCAGTTGGCTACCGCTTTCTCCATGTACGCAACGGAAGATACACACGATAGATTATTCTCCTGCCCTTTCGTGACATCACAAACAAAAGAACCTGTCGATTTTGCAGGATTTAAGTCTTTTGATTTTTCAGGCGGGGACAATCAACCGGAATTAGCTAAAAAAATAAACGAGCTTATCCGGAAAGAGTTGATGAACAGAGGCCTTCAATATAATCCGGTCAATCCCGATCTAATGGTACATATTTACTATTCGTTCAATAAAAACCCGAATTACAAACCCAAAACAATAAAAGATGAGGAAACCGGCTTTACTTACCGGTACGACACNGGACGCGACCGGATGGTCAAACTACCTTTTTTACCNGCTAACACCATCGAAACCGAAGCGGAATATATTCTTAAATTAGGATTCCGTCTCGAAGACCGCATGTTTGTAAAGGGACGAATCATCTGGGAATGTGAAGCGAACGAATTNCTGAATGAATCGTATTCACTCGAAGATTTCGCTTTTATACATATTCCGTTGATGTGCATGCAATATCCNTACATCAAATACGGACGNAATGTTCAATTCCGCCTGTCAAAGAAAAAATACAACTATACAGGCCTCAATTACAGCATNGAGAATATCTCGGAAATAGCGTCTGTCGACCCCTATTCGCCGGCCGCCAATGCCGGAATCAAACCTTTAGACCGGTTGGATGCTATCAACGATAAGCGGATGGACCGGACATCGCAGCAGTTCACCGCCGCCTATCATAAATTTATCGTCAATACTCTGAAATACAAAGATTACAGTTCTCGATTTACAAATGCAAACGGCTTCCAGGACTGCATGTATTGGGATACCCTCAAATATCCTCAAATCGTAAAAGAGTTCGATAATAAAAAGAACCTGACAGCTTTCTCCTATCTTTTCAACTATGCGCCGTTCATCAACCCTTCCGGCAATACAACCTGCTCCNTTAAATTGAAAAGAAACAAAGAAAAATTGGAGTATATTATACGCCCCGAAATACGTTCCGAGATNACGATAGTGGTGGATTAATTAATTATTAAAAATTAATAATTAATTAATAATGAACAATGAACAATGAACAATGAATTAATGATTAATGAATTAATAAACTGAAAACTGAAAAACTGAAAAACTTCAATGAACTGAGAACTGAAAACTGAAAACTGAAAACTATAATAAACTGAGAACTGAAATGATTTTTCCGCAAAATTTTGAGCAAAAAATCGGATTCGATAAAATACGACTGTTGATAGGCGATTATTGCCTTAGTCCGTTAGGTAAAGAATTAGTCGATGAAATAATCTTCTTGTCCGATTTACAGGCTATTAACGGGAAATTAAATCAAACGGATGAATTTGTACGCATCTTGCAGGAAGAGGATGCTTTTCCGGCAGACTATTTTATTGACGTCCGGTATGCGCTTGGCCGTATCCGTCCGGAAGGGGCTTTCTTAGACGAAAAAGAACTCTTCGACCTGAAACGGTCGCTTCAAACCATTTATGATATCACCTGTTTCTTCAAACGGCAGGATGACAACGACACAATAAAATATCCAGCGCTAACATTATTAGCCGGCGAAGTCCCGGTTTTTCCGAAAATCATTGCACAAATTGACGGTATACTCGATAAATACGGGCGAATAAAGGATAATGCATCGCCCGAACTGATGCGGATACGAAAGGAAATTTTCGCTACCGTAGGAAGTATTTCGCGTAACTTACAAACGATACTGCGCGCCGCCCAGTCGGAAGGCCTTGTAGATAAGGATGTAACGCCAACTATGCGCGACGGAAGGTTAGTCATTCCCGTATCACCGATGTTCAAACGCCGCATCAAAGGAATCGTCCATGACGAATCGGCTACCGGAAAAACCGTTTTTATCGAACCGGAAGCAGTCGTCGAAGCGAATAACCGCATCCGTGAACTCGAAAATGAGGAGAAACGTGAAGTAGTACGTATCCTCACCTCATTGACCGACATCATACGACCGGTCGTACCGGATTTATTACGTTCATACATTTTTCTTGCTACCATCGATTTCATTCGCGCCAAAGCGCTTTTTGCCATCTCGGTGAACGGGATAAAACCCGCCATCGAAGGCAAACCGTTCATAGAATGGACGCAGGCCGTACATCCGCTATTATACCTTTCACTAAAGAAACAGGAAAAGCAAGCTGTCCCATTAGACATTGCCTTATACGACAACAAGAGGCTGCTGATTATCTCCGGGCCGAACGCCGGAGGAAAATCCGTATGCCTCAAAACAGTAGGTTTGCTGCAGTATATGCTGCAGTGCGGACTGCTGATACCCGTCCGTGAAAATTCGCGCACCGGCGTTTTCGAAAAACTGTTTATCGACATAGGCGATGAACAAAGTATTGAAAACGACCTCAGCACTTACAGTTCGCACCTCAACGCCATGAAGTTTTTCCTCAAAAACTGCGATGACCGGACGCTGCTCCTCATCGACGAGTTTGGAAGCGGCACGGAGCCGATAATCGGAGGCGCCCTGGCCGAATCATTGCTGGAGCGTTTCAACCGTAACGGCAGCTTCGGCGTCGTAACGACCCACTACCGCAACCTGAAGCAATATGCCGAAGACCACGACGGCGTCGTCAACGGGGCGATGCTCTACGACCGTCATTTGATGCAACCGCTGTTTACGTTGTCAATCGGTCATCCGGGCAGTTCGTTTGCCATCGACATCGCCCGCAAAACAGGGCTTCCTGAGGATGTCATCACCGATGCGTCCGAAAAGGTAGGCAGCGACTATATTGAAATGGACAAATATCTGCAGGACATCGTCCGTGACAAACGTTACTGGGAAAGTAAACGACAACAGATACGCCTGCAAGAAAAGAAGTTAGAGGAAATAATCACCCGTTACAAAACAGACCTTGAAGCGATAAACCTGCAACGCAAAGAAATCGTCAAAGCCGCCAAAACGGAAGCCCAACAAATCCTGTCGGAAGCAAACGCCAAAATAGAAAACACCATACGCGAGATCAAAGAAGCGCAAGCCGAAAAAGAACGCACAAAAACAGCCCGCCAAGAGTTGGAAATATTCAAGGCAAGTGTTTTCGACACCATAGAAGAGGATTTGAAGATCACCCGGAAAATGGAAAAACTACGCGAGCGTCAAGTCCGGAAAAAAGACCGCAAAAAGAAAACCGCCCCTCTATCCGCCGACTCTGAAAAGAAACCCTTAGTAGCTAAACCGGCCATCGAGACAGGCGATACCGTACGTATTAAGGGCCAAACAGCCGTCGGTACAGTCACTGACATAGACGACAAACAAGCCACCGTAGTATTCGGAATGATAAAAAGCGCCGTCCAAGTAGACAAACTCGAAAAAGTCAGCCGTAGCCAGCTGAAAAAAGAAACAAAGAAACACACCTTTATCAGCGCCCAAACCGCCGACGCCATCTATCAAAAAAAGTTAAATTTCAAGCAGGAAATCGATGTCCGCGGCATGCGCGGCGATGAAGCGCTGCAAGCGGTC
>JGI24702J35022_10001344_pt1 | contig 15283 bp, 12 predicted proteins | sample TergutTh196P4_FD_35022 | JGI IMG/M metagenome (IMG submission 35022)
TGTCTATCACCTTTTTGCACAGTTTGGCATCGGTAGGAAAAGTCGTGTTGTTCTCCTGAACCGTCGTGTCGGACAACACAAATTTNGCNTGTTTGGGNACATCCGTTCCGTGAAGTTTTACGCTGTATGCAAAAATCTTCGCAATACCNTCCTCCCCAACACGTTTGCGAAAATGGACGAAGTCGCTCGGATCGAATGGAAATTTGTGCTCAAAAAATACGCCGCCACACAAATATTGAAAATAAACATCGCGTACCCAATGCTCCGGAATCTTCTCATCGCCAAGATTGTACAAATGTTTGAGCAATAAACAGCCAACCATCGTCCGAATGGGAACGCCTGGAGCGCCTTTGTCCGAATAGTACGGCTTAAACACGTTTTCAAAATACGGCCAGTCNATCGCATTGGCAAGCAATGCCAATTCATGATTTGGATTGATCAAATCTTCAAGGCGGGNGCGAAAAAGNTCGCGCTGATTTTTATCTGCTAATTTTCCTAACATAATTTGCCACTTNTTAAGCGGTAAAGATACAAAAAATGGGGGAACTGAGCAAATATATTATCAATTATTTTTATGATTGTTAATAACTTAATTTGATTTTAAGGAGTGACTATTTATAAAATATTCGAAAAGAGATTTTTTCTGGTAAATTATGATAAATTACTGATTCCAATATTTAATTATTTGGCGGACGGAATTAAGAAGTTTGGTTACGAACGGGGAATCATTGCATTTGTTTAAAACTGTTTTTGCCTCTTTGGCGTATTTAAGAGATAATTTTTTGTTAGGAATGTTTTCTTTATAGAAAAGACACAGATTGAATAAAGAGGAAGCGACATCAGGAAGGTAGGCAGATGGATTTTGCGAAGCTAAATCTCTGCGGATTTCAAGGGATTCCGTATGGCATTCCAACGCTTCTTTATAGTCGTGGTTATCTGAATACAAAGCACCCAAATTGTTTAGTGTATTCGCAACATCAGGTTTGTATGCTCCAGGATTTTTTTCAGCCAAAGACGTTTTTATTTCCATGGATTCAGTATAGCAATCCAAAGCTTCTTTATAGTCGTTGTTATTTTGATGAAAAGTACCCAAATTATTAAGTGTGGTCGCAACATCAGGTATGTAAGCCACCGGATTCTTATCTGCCAAATCCCTATATATTTTCAATGCTTCCGTGTAACACTCCAACGCTTCTTTATAGTCGTTGTTATCTGAATGAAAAGTTCCCAAACCGTTAAGCGTCATCGCAACATCAGGTCTATAAGTGTCCGGATTTTTTTCAGCAAAATCTTTGAATATTTTCAGGGCTTCAGTATAGGATTGAAACGCTTCTTTAGGGAAGTAGGGATATTTCGACTGCAAACTACCTAAATTGTTAAGCGTACCAGCGACACAAGGAAGATAAGCAGACGGATTATTATTCGCAATATCCATGTATATTTTCAGGGCTTCAGTATAGGATTGAAACGCTTCTTTATGGGAATCGAAAAAATTCGACTGCAAATTTCCCAAATTGGTAAGCGTCATCGCAACATCAGGTCTGTAAGCCTCCGGATTTTTTTCAGCAAAATGTTTGAATATTTTCAAGGCTTCAGTATAGGATTGAAACGATTCTTTAGGGAAGTAGGGATATTTCGACTGCAAACTACCCAAATTGTTAAGCGTACCAGCGACACAAGGAAGATAAGCAGAAGGATTATTTTTAGCAATATCCATGTATATTTTCAGGGCTTCAGTATAGGATTGAAACGCTTCTTTAGGAGAGTTGGTATCAGCATGCAAAAGTCCCAAATCGTTAAGCGTTGAAGCTATTTCATTAGGTTTTATTGCAGTGTTTAGGCAATTATTATAAAACAAAATAGATTCGTTAAATCTTTTGAGATAATAATAGAAACGAGCTATTTCAAAATTTGTGTTGTAAGAGGGGAATATGGAAACAGCAAGATTGTAATGCTTCTCGGCTTGTGCAAATTGGAAAGTTATGATATGTAACTCTGCTTTTCTTATATGTTTTTGGGCTGCTTCTTCGTCTGATGCATCGGTATCTAAAGATTCAATTGCATTTTCAATTTCTCCTTTTGCCAAATAGTATTTAATATCTTGCTCCCATTGAGGAAGATTTTTTCGATTCAGTTCTTCGTTTAGTTTAGCAATCATTTCGTCTCGAATCTTAAGTTCTTCTTTTAAATTTTCATTGGCGAATTGGGCTAATAATTGGGGATCAAGATTAATTACATTTTGAATTACAGGTTGAAAAGTTGAAGGTTTTTCATCCAATTGTTTTATTTTTTCAAGTTGTTTTATAATTGCATCAAAGTGTTCTTTGGTCAGTTGATTTTCTGCGATTTGTTTGACATCTTTTCGGATTTCTTCAAGCAACATGCGTTGAAAAGCAATCCATGATTTATTGTTTGTGTGGTCTTTCAAGCCTTCGTCGAACCGGTATTTTATTCGACAAGGTAGATTGTTTGAAAAAAAGGATTTGAATGGTTCGGTAATTCCGAAAATTTCAAATTGACTTTCGAGGTAAGAGCAAATATCTTTTTCATTGTTTTGATCGTACAGAAATTGTTTGATGGTTGGTTCATCTAATTGAATGGGAGAGGAATTTGTGAAAATTTGTGGTAAAAAATACTGAACGCGATCGATTAATTGACGGGTTTGGTTTATTGTTCTATTACATGGTTTTGTATCCTTAAATAAAATAAAGATGTCGTTCAAAGCGTCGTCAACGGATTTAACAAACAATCTTTGTATGTCGTGGTTTAATTTGTTAGGATGGGGGTCGATAAACCATTTTTTGATTTTAGATGGAGAAAAATATGAAAGAAAGGTTGCAGAAAGGCTTGCTCCTATACCTACTACGGCAGGGTTTGTTAATAATCCGGAAATTTCCGGATTATTAGCAATTGCACCGAAACCAATAGCTAAGGAGGTTGAAGCTAATAATCCTATTATGGAAGGAATGTCTTGTTTGATTTTATTCATTTTTTTATGGATATAGGGTTAATTTTCTTGGTCTTGGGTTATACTTTCTTGGTCTTGGGTTTGATTTGAATTTAAGAGAGCGGTTATGTCGGGGAGATTCTTCACGATGGTGACGGTTTGGACGCTTAGGTTGATGATGCTGTGTAGCAAATCAATTATGTAGCGCGGATTGCCGGATTCCTGGGACCAATCGTTGGGGTTGTTGGTGATGCCGCTTTCATGAGGCGCTCAAAGCGCCTGCCTAAATCTTCTTTGGAGAAAGAGTACTTACGGTATTTTTCGAGGATGGAGTTGAAAGTCATAGAAATTTATTGAATGAATTGTTGGATGGCGCGGGTGATAAGGTGCTGCTGCTTGAGGCGGTTGTCGGTGCAGAAGTGCTCCATTTGGATTTTCAGACTTGTGGGCATACGGAACTGGACGGAAATTAGTGGGTCGTCGTCGATTGGGGTAAATGAATTACTGAGCAGTTCGGGTTCAGGAGTGACTTCACTTTTGGTCGTAGGAGTCAATAAGGCGTCGATGCTTGATGTGAAAGTTTTTTTTGTTGCCATAATTGATTGATTTAAAATTATATTTTGATATTTTGCTGTTTTTGTATTTTGATTGTTTCCTGTTTTGATATTTTGCGACAAAGATAGGAAATGATTTTAATATCAAAAAATTTTTATTGGAAAATATTTTGATATTATGCTATTTTGTTATCAAAATAGTATGAGAGAATAGAAGGGTTAATGATTTTCCCTCGGTTAGGAAACGAGGGGGAGCAGGGAAGAAACGGCATTACAAATGCCGAAACTCACACCTTCGGCATTATAAATACCGATGAACGGAGGTAACGAGAAAATAATAACTTTTGGGAAAGGTTTATAATTTTCCCTCGTCAGGAAACGAGGGAGAGCAGGGATAAAAAAAATTACAGATTATTGTGACATTGCAGAACAAAAAAATGCATATCTTTGCGGTGAGAATTTGTGATCTCATATTAAAAACCTTTTCGGGGATTTCCCTGGCTTTAATAGCGGGCTGCAAACCCGCTATTTTTGTAGATGAAGGGGTCGTTATATATTTTGGTTTTTTTGTGGTTTGATATTATGGTATTTTGATATTAAGATATCAAATGATAGCAACTGATGACGCAATGGAGATACTTGCAGCAGAACGAAACAGCAGATGGAACATTAACTTTTTCTTTAACAGGGTGCGCAAAGACACGGGAGATAGGCCGATATGGATTAATGACAGAAACGATATATTGAAAATAACCGACCCAGAAGCACTTGATTGGTATCAGGTATGGAATGACAGGATAAAGGGTGATTGGTTCTTAATGAGGCTTGCCAATACTTCGGAGAGTTTATACAAGATGTTGGTGAAATGGGTGTTTGTTGCGGAGAAGCCGATAAATAGCTGACATACAATGTTGTTTGAAATGCGATAAAGTGGATATAGGCAACTATTTTTTTTGTGTATAAATGTTGCCCTCTTGGTCTATTAGTTTTCCGTCTTTATACGTGAATATCATGTAAATAATTCCCTGTGATGCTAAATTTAAATATGGCGGAATGTATTCGTATGTGTAATTAAATGTACTCAAAATACCTGTACTTGCCTCATATAGTGAAGTATTAGTTTCGCTATCATATTTATATTGCCCTGCTGTATAAGTTCGGGTAACAGTCCCTTTTTGAAAAACATATACGTGTTTAAATACAAAGTTTCCGTCATTAGAAATAAGATACCCTTCCCAAGTTGTTTCATCAAAATTCCCGTTTTTCCCGCCTCCGATTGTTTCATCATCTTTGCTGCAAGAGTAAAGCGGCAGCAGTGCGGTTATTATCAATAAGCATAAAATCTTTCTCATATTGTTTTTTTTGTTTTAGTTTGGCACAAAGATAGTAAAAATAATTGGGATTTCCAAATTGAACTTACCATAGCAGGTGTTAGTTTGGGTCATATACATCGACTTCTGTCAGTTCGATTCCGTTCTCTGAAAAGTACTTATCTCGAATTATCACACCTGTTATTCTTGTGATAGATAAAAGAGGCATTCCTGAATTGTATGCAATTAGTTTAAGGTTGTCTATGTCCTTGTCGCTGAAAAATTTTTCAGATTCCACAAATGTTTTTTCCATACAAAACTGCTGAAGATCGTAAGGATTTTGGGTTTTTGCGGATTGAATAGTTTCCTTAATTTTTTCCCAATTGCTATCTATCATTGTGGCGATGTTATTTTTGTTGGCTATTTCACTCCCAATGTCGGTGAGGGTTATTGGGCTTTTCTTTTTAACCGTTGCATCCCTGATTCCAACAACTGCATCAAACTGTCCTTTGAGAAATGACACATCTTTTCTTATTTCGTCTATATACGATTCTGTCTTGTCCATCCTTGAATTGATTAAGTCGTGTTTCATATTGATTTTCGTGGCGAATTTGGTAGTGTAGTGAATGACCCATCCACAAGCGACTAATACTCCGAATATAAATGAAAACGAACCGACGGGGCTCTCTAATGCTGTACTGATTGCTTCAAACATGATTTTATGTTTTTATTTACTTTGTCTGCAAAGATACGACAATATTTCAAAACGGGAATATGTTTTACAACATACAGTTGTTTTTCAAGGTCGCAATTTGCGACCTTGAAATTTTGGGGTCACAATTTGTGTTATCAAGTTTAGCTGTCAGTCCATCCTGAATCCTACGGGTGTGCGTGGTTTGTTGAGTTCTTTGTGCTTTACTTGTAATGCGGCAAGGGATTCGTTGAGAAGTTCGAGTTGCATACGGGTGTCTTCGTTGATGTCGTTTTGGTCGGTGAAAACATCTTCAAAGTATGCTTTCAATTCAATTACCTGTTTTTCAAGTTCCGTTATACGATCGGACGGAGGATTGAGTACTAATTGACGGACTGCAACAAAGGCGCGAACAATTAAAATACTTGCATCAATAGCGATATCACTTCTTAGAACGCTTGACAGCATAGTCGCTCCGTGTTCCGTAAATGCCAGTGGATAAGCTGTTTTCGGACGTTTTGTCCTTGATGTCATCACAAATTGTGATGACATGCTATTCCACTCCTTTTTTGATAGTTGAAACATAAAATCTGGCGGAAAACGCTTTGGATTTCGTTTGACGGCTTGATTTAACACCCTCGTTTCAACTTGATAAATTTCTGCCAAGTCGAAGTCAAGCATCACCCTGCAACCTCGAATTTCGTAAATCTTGTTTTGGATAGGTTCTATTTCCATGTTTATTGTTCGTTTTCGTGGTCTTTCATCAGTTCAACAATTGCAGTAGACATATCCTGCATTTTTTCAAACGCCTCTATGATGGAGATGGTGGCTTCTGTTGCTTTCGGGCTTTTGAGGATGGTAGCCAACATATAGCATCCTTTTTTGGTAAAGGCCTTCGGAAGCACTCTCGTTTTTGTCAGGTTTGTGGTGGAAATATTCCACCGCAAATTGTCAAATTCCTCTTTATTAAGTTCAAGTACATATCCGAATGGAAATTTATCGGGATTGTTTTTTACAGACTTGTTGATGTCGCGTGTTTCTACCCCATACGATGCTGCCACATCACTATCCAAAATAACATTCTCGTTGCGAAGGGAGATGATTTTGCTGTTTACGTCTTTAAATTTAACTATATCCATGATAATTGTTATTTTAAAGTTGTTTAATTTCTACGACAAAGATAAGGAAAAATTCATTAAAAAAAATTATTGGGGCAGATAGGGCACTTTCTTGGGGAAATAAGGACTATCTATGTGATTATTCCGGTGAAAGTGGTACACTTTCTGCCGGAATGTCAGGGTTTTTTCAAAGGTATGGAGAGGAAAAAAAACTAAAGTGGTACACTTTCACCGGAACGACTGGTACACTTTACTTTGGATTGGGTGGTACACTTTCACCAAAATCATCAGTCGAGGAAAATAATTGCAGGAAAATAGGCGTACTACAGCAAAAGACAATATTTGATAGCAGTTTTATTCGAAGTATGCAAAAAGATATTGACTATGAGCAACGTGTAAAAAACAGGCCGGGAAATTTGGCCGAACCGATAAATTTACTATCTTTGTCGAACGAAATAAGAAATGGAAACTATGAACGGGTTAAAGAAATCGCCGGAAGAATTGCAGAAGGAACATCAGCAATTACAAGACTTAATCGAAAAGAGGAACAGGGACGCATTGGCGGCGGTCGCATTGCTATTGAAGCGTCCCTGGTCGCTGGAGCAGCAGATCGCGCAAGCAGAGAGAGACAGGGCAGCTATCGCTTCGGCGAGGGATCAGAGGTAGCACAGGAAGAAGCCCTTCGGCAATATGCACAATCAGAAGACGGGAATTTATATTTTATTGATACGGTAATAACGTTGAACCCTGCGGAGGATAAGTTGGGCGGTGTTCGTGAATACGGTGATTTTTAATTTGGAGAATTCAGCAAATAGGATTAACTTTTCAGAAAATAACATACAAGACAGTTTTTATTATGGCAACAACAGAGATAAAACCAGATTGGGTGAGCGATCAACAATGGAAGATAATACCATACGCGAAACATTGGGAAATGCAGAAGCGGTCGATGGAATATCAGCAGTCATTGCCCAAACTCACTACGGAACAAATGCTCGAACAAATACGCAACGTGCGAGAGCAGAATATTATACTGCGTAGACAGAGCGTATAGCTAAAGAAAACGGCGTATGGCACAATGATGCTGTTTCGGAATTTACCACAGGCACTCAATTAGGAAAAGGAGGCGAAAGCGCAGTATACAGGAGCAAGACTGATGCAACAAAGGTCGTAAAAATAATGGACATGTCGCTGATGACAGACAGCCAAGACCTTGTATATAAAATAGCATCACATAACAGCATATTTAAAAATTCAAGATATTCAATTATCGGATTTACCAGAAACGAACAAGGCCATGTTTCTGTTATTTTAGAACAGCCTTATATCAATAAGTTTAGCGGGCTGACACAATAGCAATATTTATTGATGAACAAACAAACACAAAGAACAAGAAATTCGACTCATATCGTTATTATGTTGTTGGGTTAAAGATAGATGGAGTTGATTATACCGCTAAAATAGTAATTGGCGTAAAGAACGGGAAGAAATATTACGACCATCGACTTACTGAGATAGAAAAAAACAGCCTGATTGATATGATTCAATCAGGCGCAATGGTTTTACAACAACGGGGAACGAATCTTTACCGTCTTATTCCGCAGGCAAAGATAATATAAATAATTCGGATTTGCAAACGAATCATCCTGAATTTTATAATACACTCCAAGTCAGACAAATGAAGATGTCCCATTTCAGTCCACGAATCAGCAATTTGGTCGGCTGATTGAAACGGAGCATAGCAGGCTTGTGGATGTGTTGATGAAGTCGGGGTTGAGAACGAAGTTAGGCATCAGAAACCTTACATCGGAACAGATAAGCAATCTCACGCTTGAGAAGTTCACCAATCTTATGACGGCGGAGTTGTTGAGTGGAAGGTCGGTGGCGTATATTGAGTATGCAAATCAGTCGGATTACGATTTTGATGTATCGGGTATAACCGATGCCAATGCACAGGAGATGCGCGGTATTAAAGAGCGTGCTGTGGCTAACGGTACATACATGAAAGCGCCGAACGGGAAGGACACGAAGTTGAATGAGCGTCAATGGTTGCAGGTGCGGACGGAAGGCTTTAAGCGGTGGTTCGGGGATTGGATGCTGGCAAACAAATTGCAGATGATTGAGGATTTGGCGGCGCTTGGGATGATAACTCACAGTTTCACAAAAGAACAACTGCAAGATATTTATAAAGGCATTGGGACAGCCAAGAACAGTATGGATGGCAGAAATGTGCGTTTTGTAAACAGTACATATAAGAAAATAGTTAATCATAAAGGGGTTGATCAGGGGTTGATTGTCCCGCAATTAAAAGATATTTTTGAGAGTTCGATACCGATTATATATTCTGAGCTTAGTGATGGACATAAGGAAAGGAGCAATGTTGTGGGGTATCATCATTATCTTGGAAAAATAAATTTAGAAGGGAAGAATTATTATGTTCGTTTTACTGTTCAGGAAGTAAGTGCAAGGGCGCGGACTATAAAAGATGGTTTTGTTCCAAATGAGATGCATTCTTCTTTTGTTAGCGATGTGTCTATATATGACAATTCCATTGATACTCCCGTACTCTCCAAGAATATTAACATGGCCACGACAGAGTCGATCAATGGAATTGTGGATGCAAAGTTACAACAATTTTTTGAATCTGCCAAATTTGCGAAAGAAAATTCATCAAAAGTTGTGGATGAGAACGGAGAGCCGATGCCGGTGTATCGTTCGGACGTAAAAACATTTACTGTTTTTGACAGAAGAAGAGCGAAAGATGGATTTTTCTTTACAAATTCTCAACAATTTGCAGGTATGTATAGTGGCGATACAAGAAGTTTCTTTGTGAATATTCAAAATCCAAAACAAATAGTCGGAGTTCCAAACGCAGAAAACGCAATAGATATTAAAAACACAGAATTTGACGGAGTTGTAAATAGTGGCGTTTATGGAAATTCACAAGAAATAATCACTATTTATCCCTCACAAATCAAATCCGCCACCGACAATAACGGGAACTTCGATAACAAAAATAATGACATACGTTTTCAGTTTGTCGATGAGCAGGAAAACACGCCATTTGCCAATGCGCCTATGACGGTTGGGGATGAGATTCGTGCTAAGGCGGAGTTGTTTGGGGTAAGATTGTCGGGCAAAAATTTGGAAAATTCAGAAAATATTAGTAACTTTGCAGAAAATGAAAGAAATGGAAACGTTGGAACAGATACAAGCGGAACACGCCAAATTGGTAAAGCAGCCACACCCGGATTGGATAACGGAAGAGCAATGGAAAATAGTGCCCTACGTGCGTTGGTGGGAGAGGGAGCGCAGGGGGATAGAATTAAACAAACGCTCGAAGCCGCTTCAACCGGGAGAGATGGTGGAACAGCAGAGGAGGGCGTATCGCGAGGCTGGGATAAAAGTAGATTTTTAGCGCAATTAGAAGTAGCTGCACACGAAAACGGCACATGGATAGCCAACATATCTACTGTTGCAGATGAAAGCAAAAAATTAAAAGGCGGTTGGGAAAGCGAGGTTTTTGAAAGCAAAGACGGCAAAAGCGTCATTAAACTTAATAACTTTAATTTTCTTAACGATAACGAAACGCAGTATAAGAATATCCGCGACTATAATTACTTTATTGAGCGGTTAACCGGCCAGAATAAACTATTTCCAAAGGACAAATATCAGATTATTGGTTTTGCAGAGAACTCTCTCGGCGAAGTCACTGTTGTTATGTCGCAACCCTATGTACAAGACGCAAGCCTCGCTACGATGGAACAGATTGATGACGATATGACATCACTTGGATTCCGAAAAGCAAAATCGACCACTATGGAAGGCGTAGACGTATACACAAACGGCGTATATGAGCTTTCGGATTATAAGCCAGAGAATGTTCTTGTTGATAAAAATGGTGATTTACGCTATATTGATTTGGATATTAGCAGGGTTAGGAATGCCGATAATATTGATAATACCACAGAGGCACAGGACAATCAGGTCGTTCGTGAACCCGCGATTGTCACACAACAGAATTGGCAGCAGGACGGCAATCATTTCAGCAATATGCCGGAGGGAGAAGGTTTACCTGCGGGAGAGACGGAAGATGGCATTACGGGTGCAGAACGGCAATTGAAGCAGGTTGGTTCGTTTTCGTTTATGGGGCCGACGAAGATAAAAGTCTCGAAAGAAGATCGGCAGATAGGACTTAAAATAGGAGGTGTTGATTATACGGTCAAGGCTGTTATTGCAAATGCAGACGGAATACGATATTAGGACCACAAGTTGACAAGCATAGAAAAAATAAAGCTGATTGATCTTGTGAATCAATCAGCCTATATCTCTGCCTCGTCTGGCTTGTCTTCAACAACCGAGTTGGGAGAAGCAATCTCGAATAGTTCGGCGACCAGAGGACGGGAAAATACAATAAATTCTCCTATTTCCGACGTCAAAGATATACGTTTAATTTCAATTCTCCAAACAATTGACAAAGAAAACGAAAAAGAACAAAACCTTTCGCATACGAAGTAACAGAAATAGAGTTATTGGAGGGAAATTTAGGTAATGCAAAAAGCACGACCTCCAGCACCAACAACCCTATTTCTTCAGAATTAATGTCCGAACGCCCCACTAACGGGGAAGGGTCTTTAAACCCCAATACTGACACTAACTCTACTAAAGGAGCCGAATCGCGAGGCACAGAAAAACTGTTTCAACGATTGGAACTGCAAAGTTACTAAATAATGTTGAGAAATCCTACGAAAAAGGAAAATCTATTTTGAATGACCATTCAAAAGTTGTTGATTAGAACGGTGAGCCGTTGGCGGTTTATCATGGCGGAAATGTTGCAACGGTATTTGATATCCCCATGCCCAACGTCCGAAACGACCCTAAATGGCATTGCAAAAGTACATGAAATATTTGTTATTATTACAGAGATATTACATAATATAGATTTAGATATTCCGGTCGTTATAACTGCATAAATATACGAATTCAGTAATTACAAGAGAGAGAATAAAAACAACTTCATTTTGCCTTTATTAATCATTTTACTTATCCATATCAGTCCTGTCAATGAGAGTATCATAATGATTCCGAGCCAGATAAAGACATTTTCGTTCTTCTCACTGATTTTTGTTCCTGCAATGATTGCTTTTTCCGGTCTGTTGGGAGGATATACTACGGAAATGGTATCACCGTATGCAACATCTGAAGTATATTCTTGAGAAATGGTATATGTTATGTCTGATACGGAAAAGGTTACGGAAATCAAATTGTTGGCCTCCGTATTACCTGCGATGCTTTTCGTTCTGCTGATTACACCATTTGTGAATTCGCCGTTTTTGTAAATTTTTGCGTTATCTATGCGTTGATAAACACCTATGGCAATTAAGGCTGCTGCAAAAATAAAAACAAACACCGGTGAACAACCACACCCTGTTGGCTTCTTTTTCTCGTCTTCTTCCCCGAATTGATGCAATATGGTGGGTTCGTGCTGTTCGTTATTAACCTGAACGCTATTGGTTGATGGCATTAGAGACATCTTAATATGTTGAATTTCAGCATTTATATCAATCAATATCAATATCAGATAATACATAACCCCAAAACAAATGAAGATATGAGGCATGTCTTTAAAATCCCCACCTGCCTTATTGATATTGACATAATCGGTAGCTTGCAGAAAGGCTTCGGTCAGACCACATCGTGGAATATAGGATGAGCCAAAAACCACAGCTAAGAGCAAAACAAAATAGACACAGGCATAGGCGGCTGACATGCTTAATCCCTGCTCTTTTTCTGCTTTTCCGCTTTTCAGTAATCCTGTCAACATCCTGTTGAGCACCACCACACCGTAAAGGATAATAATCTGATTCCCATTGACAAAAGTATTCATTCCCAATGCAAACAATCCGTATATAAGAATAAAACCCAACCAGCCTTTCCACGACCGCCCAAGGATGCTCATAAATACGCCCGAATGTACCAGAATAAATTCAAAAAGCACAAGGATAGTCAGACTGTAAATCAACTCTATATCACTTGCTTGCGGATGAAGCCATAACGAAAGGAAAATGTATGACAGCCAGCCGTTCATGATAACTCCAAAGAGCGAAAAGACGGATATTTTCGTGATTATTTTAATAAATGTTGGCATATTATTTCTTGTTAAAAAAAGAATTTAACCAGTTGCAAATCAATTCATTCCTCCGAAAACGTTTCAACCAATACCTCTCTGTAGGCGCCGAATATCTTGGATTTGGAAACAAAACCCAAGTATCTGCCTTGCCGGTCGACAACGGGTAAATTCCATGCTTTCGTATCATCAAACAACTGCATGATTTTCTCCATCTGCATATCAGAATCAATCGTCGCCGGTGCGGACACCATAAACTTATCCACCTTAAAGCGGTCGTATAATTCGGAACGAAACATGATGTTCCTGATATTATCCACCAGCACCAATCCTGCAAGCATTCCGTTGGGATCGACCACAGGGAACATGTTACGCGAACTCTCTGTCATGGCTCTTACGACATCACCTAATGTCATATCAGGCTGTATGATACGGAAATCGGTTTCAAGCACATTGTCAATATGCAACAATGTCAGTACGGCTTTATCCTTATGATGGGTAAGCAGTTCGCCTTTCTGCGCCAACCGCATGGTGTAGATACTGTGACGCTCGAACATATTGATCGTGGCATACGCACTGATCGATACAATCATCAGCGGGAGAAACAAATCATATCCGCCCGTCAGTTCGGCAATCAGAAATACACCCGTAAGCGGGGCGTGCATAACGCCGGCCATCAGACCGGCCATTCCGAGCAACGCAAAATTCTTTTCGGGCAGATAGGGAGTGATCTCAATATAATTGGAGGTATGGGCGAAGATAAAACCGGCAATACATCCTAAGTACAGACAGGGTGCAAAGATACCACCGCAACCGCCGCCGCCGTTTGTCGCGCTTGTCGCAAATACTTTTGTCAGCAGAATCAACCCTAAGAAAATGATAATTCCCCAATAACTGTCTTTGATTCCGATAAATGCACTGTTGTCCATCAACGACAAAAACTGTCCGTCCAATAGCGACTCAATGGTATTGTATCCTTCGCCATACAGCGGAGGGAAAATAAAAATCAGGATACTTAATGTGAGTGCACCCATTAAAAATCGCTTCCAGGGATGGTTTAATTTGCGATATGTGCCTTCTACTTTGTTCATTGTCCGCGTAAAATAGAGTGAAAGCAACCCGCAAAAAACGCCCAAAAGCAATACGTACGGTATCCGGTGCATCGCAAACGCCTCTGTCTGTGTGAATTTAAACATGGCATCCGTACCGGTAAAGATATAGGACATCGTTGCAGCCGTGACCGACGAAATCAATAACGGCAGGACGGAGGTCAGTGTGAAATCGAGCATCAGCACCTCAATGACAAAGATCAGTCCGGCAATCGGCGCTTTGAAAATGCCTGCCACAGCGCCTGCTGCGCCACACCCGACAAGCAACATTAGTGTCTTTTGCTCCATCCGGAACAGACGTCCGAGATTCGACCCGATGGCGGCGCCCGTCAGGACGATAGGCGCTTCGGCGCCGACAGATCCGCCGAAACCAATCGTTACCGAACTTGCTACCAACGATGACCAGATGTTATGCGGTTTGATCCGGCTTTTCCCTCGTGAGATAGCATACAGAATCTTGGTGACGCCATGGCTGATATCGTCGCGCACGATATACATGACAAATAATCCGGCCAATAAGATACCTATTACCGGATAGATCAGCAGCCGGAAATTCATGCCTTCGTGTATGTTTGCCGTTAAAAGGTATTGTATGAAATGGATCAGTTGCTTCAACAGTATAGCAGCTGCTGCAGTACAGATACCTATCAGAAAGCTGATTATCAGAATAAAATGCTTTTCCCTGATATGCTTTTTACGCCAAAGCAAAAACCTGTAAAACAGCGCTTCCCCTTTCATTTACGAATAACTGAATAATTGAATAATTGAATAACTGATTTTTAATTCTCTTATCATCTCACGATTTTAATTGGGCAAATGCTATTCGTCCCTACTCCTTTTAACCGTTATTATCTACACTCTAATAACTAATATCTAATAACTAAAAACTATACCCCTTTCCCTGTAAAAACCGTTTGAATCGTGTACAGTAAGATGGTGATGTCCAATGTCAGCGACATATTCTCATAGTACATGATATCATAATCGAGCCGTTCGATCATCTTATCGACCGTCTCGGCATAGCCGTATTTCACCATCCCCCAGGAGGTTATGCCCGGATGTACATTGTGAAGCAGGTAATAATAAGGCGCTTTTTTGACAATTTGGTCAATGTAATAACGCTGTTCGGGACGCGGCCCGACAATCGACATATCGCCAATCAACACATTCCAGAATTGCGGCAACTCATCCAACCTGAATTTCCGCAGGAAATGGCCATAAGGAGTCACACGCGGGTCGTCTCTTTCGGTCAATAACGGGCCTTGTTTGTCTGAATCCGCATACATGGTACGGAATTTGTAGATGGTAAAAGGTCGCCCCCTGTACCCAATTCGCTCCTGACGGAAAAAGACAGGCCCTTTGGATGTGCATTTCACCCGAATGGCAATATACAGATAAAGAGGTGATAACAGTAAAAGAACGAACAC
>JGI24702J35022_10001345_pt1 | contig 15280 bp, 8 predicted proteins | sample TergutTh196P4_FD_35022 | JGI IMG/M metagenome (IMG submission 35022)
CTGCCTGTGTCGCCGCGGCTTGTGTCGCATCAGCCTCTGTTGCCGCAGCCTCTGTTGCCGCGGCCTCTGTTGCCGCAGCCTGTGTCGTAACCGCGGCTTGTGTCGTCGCTGCTCCGCCGCCTGTCCCGCACGCGGTCAGCGCCATAGCAGCAATTAGTAATAACGCGATTAGTGGTAGTTTCTTTTTCTTCATTTCAATACCCTCCATTTTAATACCCTCCATTTAAATTTTATTTTCCTAACGATTCAATCGTAAGGCGCATAAAAATAGCCGGTTAAAGACGTCCCCGTTGAATGCCCTTTGCTTCCTTCAAAAGAGGTAAACGGATGCCCTTAATCCTCTCTTGCATGTAATTTGAAACCGATTCGTACAGCACGATCGCCGCAAGCAACAGACCCGCCGCAAAAAGCTGCGCCTCATAACCTGTTCCAAAGCATGAGAGCATGTTGAAAATGACCATCATAGTCAACACTGCAAAATAGCTCCTCAGCACGCTTCCTTTTCCGCCGCTCATAGGTATCCCCCCGATTATTACGGAGGCGATCGTAACCATCAGAGGCGGGATGCCTTTGTCCCCCATATTTGGCACTGCGGTTCCCTGACCAATAGAGAAAATGCTGCCGGCAAGCGCGGAAACGCCTCCGCTTATCATAAAGGCGGCGATGTAGATTTTATCCCTATTAATGCCACCCAACCACGCCGTCTCGGGATTTCCGCCGACCATATATACTGAGCGGCCAAAACGCGTCATATACATGATTAGGGAAAACACGGCTACCAAAAGGATAGTAATAATGGTGATTGGCGGCAGGAGCGGGAGCTTTTCAGTCGTGATCCAATCCGAAAACGAATAGTCGCTGCCAACGCCGATGGAGCCGCTCTTACAATACAGAAATATTAGCCCCTGAGATATAGTCATCGTACCGAGTGTAACTATGAAAGAATTAATCTTTGCTTTTGACACAAGAATGCCGTTCACAAAACCGACGCCCAAGNCGCACATTACACCCATCGGGATTGCAATCGCCCAGGGCAGGTGGGATTTTGAAAACATGCCGAGCGTGATTATCGCGCCAAGGTTCATTACAGCCTGGACAGACAAATCCAACTGTCCGCATATCATTACGATCGAAAGCCCAATCGCCATTGTGGAGTAAAGGTTGGCGGTTTTTAACAGCGCGTTTATGTTAAAAGGGTTTAGGAACCTTGGCGCAAATACAGACGCATACAGAAAAAGTAACGCGAACATCGCGTATATCCTGTAATTGTTCAGATAATAGCTGAAACTCCTGGTGAACCTCTTGGTAAAATTCCCTGTGAACTTCTTAGTGAAACTCCTGGTGAAACTCCCGGTGAACCACCCGGTGAACCACCCAGTGAACCACCCGGTGAACCACCCAGTGAACCACCCGGTGAACTTCTTAGTGAAACTCCCGGTTGAGTTCTTAGTGAAACTCCCGGTTGACTTCTTGGTGAACATTCCTCTAAGCATCATCTTTACCCGTCTTTCTTAAAGACTGCGTATTGAAATATACAATGACTATAAAGAGCGCTCCGTTGATAATGTTTTGAACGAACGTCCCAATCCCTAGAAATGTCAGGACATTTGAAAGAAGGCTTATTGTAAATACGCCGCCCATAACCCCGATCATGCTCCCTCTTCCTCCGGCGAGAGTCATGCCTCCCAGGACGATAGCCGTTACGGCTTTGAAATCATATCCCACGCCGTTGTAATATGCGCCAACCTTGCTGAATGAGGAAATAAGAATGCCGGTGACACCCGCCGCAACGGAGCTTAACAGGTACGCGGTCATTACGCCGCCGGTCACGTTGATGCCGGAGAACCTGGCAACATCCGGGTTTGTGCCGATCACCTTCAACTGTACGCCGATAGTCGACTTTGTCAGTATTAGTTGCGCCGCTATCATCATCACGACCATAATAATTACCGGCAACGGCGCGCCAAGTATGAAAACCCTTGAAATGTTGATGAACCTTTCGGCTATTTCCGGGTTCGCGGCGGACACGGTATCGGGATATATCAGGCTTGTGGAGTATATCCACCTGATTGCCCCGTCCAATAGGTAGTTGACTGATAACGTCCAGATTATCGGGTTTGCGCCAAACTTGCCGACGACAAAGCCGTTTAAAAGCCCTATGGCTACGGCGGAGAGCATACCCAGAAACAGTGCCGTCGGCAAGCCGAGAGTTAGCATGTCCACGGCAACAATTCCGGAAATGGCGATTGTGATTGGCGCGGACATATCGACAATTTTTCCGGAATACGTTATGAAACTCATCCCGGCGCTCAGAATGCCTAAAAAAGCGCACGCTTGAATAATATTAAGGAAGTTGGCGCCTGTCAGAAAGCCCTTATTTACAAACGACCCTATCAAGATTAAAACCGCGATAATCAAAAAAACGCCGACTTTACTGATATAGTCAAATACGCGGCTTGCCGACGTGTCGCTACCGCCGCTATTGCCGCCGCCTTTGCCGNNGTCNCCTCTGANNNTGCTATTGCCGCCGCCGCCTTTGCCGTCGTCACCTCTGACAATGCTATTGCCGCCGCCTTTGCCGTCGTCACCTCTGACAATGCTATTGCCGCCGCCTTTGCCGCTGTCGCCTCTGATGCTGCTATTGCCGCTGCCTTTGCCACTGCCGCCTCTGATGCTGCTATTGCCGCCGCCTTTGCCACTGCCTTTGCCACTGTCGCCTTCACCCAGTTCCGTCGTTCTTTTGTCGTATCTGTTTAGCTCCGGCTCGCCGCTGATGCTGATGCTGCTACTGCTACCGCTCTGATCCGGCATGCTTCTACCGCTGCCGCCGCTGCCGTATCTATCACCGCTTTTGCCCATCTCCCGCGCCATCAGTTCAGCCTCCTTTCGCCGTTTGCCGCTAAAAGGAGGTTGTCCTCAGTAATCTCGTCGCCTGATATCTCCCCGAGTACCTTTCCTTCACGAAGGACGATAACCCTGTCGGAGAGGCCCACAAGTTCGGGAAGGTCTGATGATATCAGGATAATTGGGCGCCCCTGCGCCGCTATGCGTTCTATGGTCTTGTGTATAAGCATCTTTGCCCCGATATCCACGCCGCGCGTCGGCTCATCCAGAATCAGCAGCCTCGGCTGTGAAGCAAGCCATTTGCCCAGGAGTATCTTTTGCTGATTGCCGCCCGAAAAATTGGATATCATGCGCTTCATCTCCATTGGATACACCTGTAGTTCACTGGCAATTTTGTTTAACATTGCAGTTCCACGCCTGCCCAGGAAAACGCCTCCTTTGGAAAGTTTTTTTATAATTGCGCCGTACATATTCTCTTCCATAGTCATACGGATTGCCAGGCCTTGCAGCTTCCGATTCTCCGGAAGATAACCCATACCGTGGCGGATTGCCTGATACATTGAACGGTTGCGGAACTCCACGCCCTCAAAAATAAGGGCGCCGCGGTCGAGTTTGTCAATACCCATGATCGCGCGTGCAAGTTCCGTGCGCCCAGCCCCCGCAAGGCCGCAAATACCGAGTATCTCATTCTGATGCAGTTGAAATGAAACGTTATGGAAGAAACCCCAACGTGAGATGTCTTTTGCCTCAAAGACTACATTCCCAACAGAAGATTTTCGACTTTTATAGAACTCGGTAATTGCGCGTCCTACCATCAATTCAACGACCTCAGGCGGCGTAATATCACTGATATCGTGTGTGCCGACGATTTCGCCGTCGCGCATAACACTCACCCTGTCAGCGATTTCAAATACCTCGGAGAGGTGATGGGAGATATAGACTATAGCAATTCCATTATTCTTAAGGTCGCGAATGATATCGAACAGGCGTTGCACTTCTTCGCTGGAAAGAGCGGACGTAGGCTCATCCATGACAAGTATGCACGGGTTGTTGTAGAGCGCCTTACCAATTTCTGCAAGCTGCGCCTCATGCTGGGAGATCTCACTAACCTCGATAAAAGGATCCAAATAACTAAGCCCGACACGCTCCAATACGCTGCGGACTATGGATTCGATCTGTTTTCTATTGATGAATAAGCCTTTTACAGGAAGTTTTCCTACTAAAATGTTTTCTGCAAGCGAGATGGGCTTTGCAAGCGAAAGCTCCTGGTAGATCATGCCAACGCCCTCTTTTTTTGCGTCGCCGGGAGAGCAGAGAAGAACTTCTTTCCCGTTGATTGTGATACTTCCTGTGTAATCATTGAATGAACCGGCGATTATTTTCATAAGCGTGGATTTTCCAGCGCCATTTTCGCCCATTAATGCGTGAACCTCACCAGAGCGGACTTCGAAATCAACGTTATTTACTGCCAGCGTTCCGGGGAATTTCTTGGTAACACCCTTCATTTCCAATGCAACGCCCCAGATCTCTGTTTGGTTATTCACTGCTTGCCCTCATATTAATTATTATTCAATATATCTGCCACATACGTTTAATTCGATCAGTCAAATACATATAACCAGGCCTACCAAATGCATACAATTAGATCCGTCATATGCATATAACCAGATTCGTCATATGCATATAATCAGATTCGTCATATGCATATAATCAGATCCATAATACCCTTTTAGCTAGATCCGTCATGTACTTATAATACATTGATTCTTCCCTATGCCACATTTTTTTGCCTCATCAAACAACCCAATTATATTTTCAGCAGGGATTTCCGGCAAAATGCAATCGTGTGACGCGGCGACAATATATCTTCCGTAAGCGCCCAGGATATCAATAATCCTGCGAGTTTCGTCGCGCACGTCTTTTTCAGTTCCGATTCTCATGATCTCGTTCTCGTCGATGCCGCCAAAAAATACGCAATCGGCGCCGTACTCGCGCACGAGTACTTCTGGGACCATATTTGAAGCGTATACTTGGATGGGATTTATTGCGTCGACACCTATTTCGATCAAGTCGCCGATTATCTCGTGAATATCGCCGCAGGAATGCAGGGCAGTAACGCACCCGTTCTTCTTGGCTTGTTCAACCAGCTTTTTCAAGCCTGGCTTAAAAAATTTACGCCACTTATCCGGAGACATGAGCAGCGCGCGCTGGGATCCAAAGTCATTCCCTATAAAGTACATATCCACTGCCCCGGGATTATCACGAAAAGTGCGGCGGTCAATCTCATAATAAAAGTCGACGCATTTTTCAACTAACGCCTCTGCAACTTCCTCATTGGAATACATATTCATAAAGAATGTCGCCATATCCATAAGGTCCGTAGCGTCATGAAAGAACGACGCCCAGGAACCGCCGATGAGGCAATTACCGGCCGCCCATTCGAGCTGCTCCCGCGAATATTTTACATTGTAATTATCAGGATCCGGGAACCCCTTGTAGTTCTCAATGTCCGCAATTGTCTCCGCGTCTGCGAGCGGGCTTATAAGCGCCTGACCATAGTGGAGGCCTTTTCGGCGGACGCCCCAGCCGTCAAGCCAGGACCCGTCTTCAAATGTAGGCGCCGCCGGCCCAATGTAGGCGGGCCTTATTGTCTTATAGTCAATACCAAGGATGTCGTATAGCGCTTCGTCGTTAGTCATAGCGCCCAATTTATGCATAATGTTGTCAGTTGTCTCCTGCGCCCCGCCGTACCACATTGGATATCTATCGACTGATTTCCGTAAAAATGGCGCGAGTCCTCGTTCTTTTGAATTCATATGTCAGCCCCTAAGTATATTCATTAATCTATTTGTATTTCTATTAGTATTACTGTTTCTATTACTATTACTGTTCCTATTACTATTACTGTTCCTATTACTATTACTGTTCCTATTACTATTACTGTTCCTATTGCGTACTATTTGCATTCCTATATGTATTTTCCATTTGTATTACTATTAAGAAATCAATAGATCAAGGCTATTATAGTAAAGAATACTTCTGTTATCAACTATTACTTAAAAGTTTCTATAATCGTTTAACTAAGTTAATCTCTGTTAATACAATTGATTATTTGCATAGCCAATGTTATACTTATGACCATCAAGACCACTATTGCAACTATGGAGTAAAAAATGGCTACGATGTATGATATTGCAAAATTAGCCGGCGTCTCTGTCTGCACAGTGTCAAAGTATGTAAACAGAGTCTCCTACATAGGCCCGGAGAGGCGAAAGCGTATCCAAGACGCCATTGACCAGACAAATTATAAACCAAACACTGCCGCAAGGAAATTGAAGCTTGGCATATCAAATGAAATAGCGATCATCATTCCTAATCTTAAGGAAAAACTATACGTCGAGATATTAATCGGGATCAACAGCATTCTTCAAGACAAAAATTACAAAACTATCGTCTACTTATCTGACGATATAAAGAAGAGGGAATCGGATTTCCTTGAAGAATGCCTGAGCAATGAATCCGGGGGAGTCATAATATGCACGTGTCAGTCGGAAAACCAAAAACTCTTTGAGAAAGTCGCAAAGAAAGTACCAACTGTGTTTATTATAAGAGATCCGGGAAATAAGAATGATATAAACTTTATCGGGTTTGACAATCAAGCCTCAGTATATTCATTGACGAGCGATTTAATAAAACTATCTCATACTGATATCGGTTTGTTTATCGGGCCAACTGAGTATGCTTGTGAAAAAGAATGTGAAAATGGGTATATAAAGGCGTTCGAGGATAATGGCGTCCCTGTGAATATGGATAATATCTTCAGTTATCCTATCTCGAGGGGGGACACAATTAAGTTCATAATGAAATTGTTCAAGAGCAGGAGTTATCCCAAGGTAATTATTACCTCTTCAGAAATAATTGCGGACGCGATAGTTGAAGCCGCGTACTATGCAAGCGTATCATTGAAGGACGATCTTTTGCTTTTTGCTTTAGGGGAGGAACAATGCTACAATTACAGCGCGTCTAAGGATTTTGTACGAGTATCCAGGTCTGCTCAAAGCCTTGGAGTGGAGAGTTCAAGTATTCTGATAAACAATATCAAATCACCGGTAGTTTTTGATAAGGTTTACAGAAGATTTAGCTCCGGATATTCAAGCGAGATACTGAGGGGATTATCATCGACATCGAGTAACAGTGGCGTTGCAACCAGAAGCAGAGGCTCGAAGAGGTTTACGGAATTGAATTTACTGCTTCTCAACGATGATTTTGGCGCCTCTGTCATGGAAATTCTTGCTGATAATTATACAAAAAATGCTAAAGTAAAAATAAATATCGATACGCTTTCTCACGAAAACCTGTACAGGAGAATCCTTGAAATCGGAGAATCCACTTCCGATCAATACGACATTTTTGCTGTTGACGTGCCGTGGATACCATATATGTCGTACAAAAACTGTCTCCAGGATTTATCGGCTTATGTAAAGCAGAATCCGGCTTTGGAGAACTCCCTGATTAGAGACTCATTGCAGAAATTTGGGATGTTCAATAACAAGGTCTATGGTATTCCATATTCATATGCGACACAGTTATTGTTTTATAGAAAGGATTATTTTGAGAACGAGGATTTAAAAAGCGATTTTCACAGCAAGTACAAAAAAGATCTGGCGCCGCCCCAAAGCTGGTTTGATTTTAATCTGATAGCGAAATACTTCACAAAAAAATTCAATCAAAATTCACCGACTGAATATGGGACCGCAATATGCGGCGGGTTTAACGAGGCTCTGTGTGGCGAATTGTTCCCGCGCATTTGGGCATATGGAGGCGCTGTTTATGATGAAGGCGGGAGTATTTGCCTGAATACAAACGAAAACCTGAAAGCCGTAAAGAATTTTATCGAATGCCTTGAATACTGCGATCCGGACTGCTTGAACAGTTATAGGACGTTCGAGGGGGTCGAGGACTTCATAAACGGTAAAATACCTATGCTCGTCGCATATTTTCGAACTACCCTGGATATCGTAAACAGGACAAAATCAAAAGTTATTGACAAAGTCGGATATGACTTTATACCGGGTAAAACCCCAATACTTGCCGGATGGAATATGTCGATAAACAAATTCAGCAGGAACTCTAAAAAATCCTTTGACTTCATTAAATGGTTCCTGAGTGAAGAAATATCGGTAATGTATACGATTCTAGCGGGGAACTCGACTATTACCAGCATGTACGGCAATAGTGAAATGCAGAAGATGTATCCATGGATGACAATTGCTCTCGAGAGCTTTAAGTATTGTAAGGTCAGATCAACGCCTTACATAAGCGGTTTGCCTATAGTACCGGAAGAACAATACGAAAGGATTTTATCCAATATAATATATAATTATTCAAAGACGAAGGATATAGAAGCTTTACTTAAAAAAGCACATGAGGAAATCAGGGAATTAACGGAATCTTACGGGTATAAGCAGAAAGCATAAGACTCGCGAGCGATGGCAGTTGGGCGGAGAATGGTGAGCTGAGAATGATGAGCGGAGAATGGTGATTGTAACCATCCTCAGAATGTTATCTATCACCAGGAAATTACCAGCTGAAAAAAAGGAATTGTGGAGGGGGAATACTATGCAAGCAAACAATATAACCGACCCGCGTGTTATTGCGATTTCGCAAAGGGTGGTTCAAGCAGCAAAGGATACGTTTGGCGACAAGTTGGACAAAGTGATTCTATATGGCTCGTATGCTCGCGGCGACTATGATAACGAATCGAATATTGACTTTTTCATCTTGGCGGATCTTCCGCAGGAAGAAGCATCCATGAGGCGCGATGATGTTCGCAATTGTATACCGTATATTGATTTGGATTATGATATTAACGTGTCTTTGCACGTGACGGGAAAAGCGATCTTTAACAGGTTCATCAATACTCTGCCGTTTTATATGAATGTGGTTCGAGAAGGGGTCGTATTAAATGGTTAATAATGAAAATGAAAATGGAAACGGAAGCGAAAGCAAAAACGGAAGTGGAAACGGGAGCGGAAGCAAAAACGGAAGTGGAAACGGGAGCGGAAGCAAAAACGGAAGCGGAAACGGAAGCGAAAGCAAAAACGGAAACGGAAATGAAAGCAAAAACGGAAGCGGGAGCGGAAGCGGAAGTGGAAGAGAAGTGGCGCTACATCGGATTGAACAAGCCCGGGAGTGTTTGCGCATTGCTGAAATTATGATTGAAATATCAGCCCAGAATTCTGCTAATCGCTCTTATTATTGCATTTTCCACGCAATGAGAGCAGTTTTAGCATTAGAACGTTTAGATTCCAAGAATCACTTGGGTGTTATTTCCGCATTTCGGCAGAGGTATATCAAGACAGGGATATTTGCCGCTTCTTTTTCTCGTATAATCGGGAGTGCTTTCGAAATTAGAAATGAAAGCGATTATGAAGATTTTATAGAAATTTCTAATGCACAAGCATTGCAACAAATTGAAAATGCGAAGCTCTTTCTTGAAGCTGTGGATGAGTATATTGCCCAACGGTCGATGGAAGAGAAGTATTGATACTGTATTGATACTGGAGCGTAAAAGAAGGTTTGCGCATCACCACAGTCTGACGCGGACAAATCTTTCAGAGCAGCAAAAGGGGCTGCGGAAAGCAGCCCCTTTTACTGGATTTAATTGTCATATTCGAATGTAGAATTCGATTACTGCAATCTGTGTATTTGCCATGCGTCAGGGCCTTCAAGACCGCTATTTTCTCCAGCTTCGACTTTGTGTTCGCCTTTGCCTTTGTGTTTGCCTTTGTCTACTTGTTCGCCTTTGTCTGCATGTTCGCTTGCACTATCCTACAATATGCCTTACCACACAACGACAATACGCTCATCCAGATTTACTACTAGGATATTGCGGATCTGAACGTTGCCTTTCGTGTCCACATATATTTCATATGGGCCAACAGTGTACGTGCCCGCGGCGTTGTTGTCGATTGAGAATGTGACCTCAATGGTATTTGACGTACCGTTGCAGAATATCTCGTCAACAGTGATTGTCAAATCATTTTTATTGCCGTTGATCTTTGTAACAAAGGCGTTAACATATAAAGCTTCAAGCTTCTTTGTTTCCAGCGCCTCATACGCCGCCAGAAGAGCGGCTTGTGCGTCGTCTGCTTCATTCTGCAAAGCGTAGTCGTCGTCTGCTGTGACTTTCGCTGCGCTTAACGCGCTTTCCAGAACCGCCCAGCTTTCGACTGTATAATCATCCGGATCCAGTGCCTCTGCAATTGCGATCAACTCCAACAGACCAGTTTTGTCCGCCGCAGGGAACAGGCGCACGACGGTCGTGCCAAACGTTGCGCCGTCCACTTCGGATGTGGCTTTGACGGTCAGCTTCCTGGCGGTTTCGCCATACTCCACGATGAGGACGCCTTCGCGCGTTACATATGAAATGTCACTGTCGACAGACCAGGTCACATTCTGATTAGGGCTGTTTATACCCGTCACGGAGGCTGAGAGCTTCAACGCGCCGCCAAGCGGCGCCACGGCGCCATCTGGCGAGACAGTTACTTTATCGGCAGTGGAGGTGCAACCCGTATCTTTGTATATGTTGACTTCCTTGAACTTTGTGCTGTCTGCTACAGACGTAGCCCTAATTTTTAAAGGAACATCGCTCCGATAACTGCCTTCGTTTATTGCAATGCTCAAAAGCCCGTTTTCGTCGATTCTTGTTGTTTCCTTGTCAGCGCCGTAAACCGACCAGAAAACCTCCTGACAAGGGGCGCCTCCGCTGCCGTTTACAACTGCGGAGAACTGATAGGATCCTCCGGCTGCAAGAGGTGACGAAGGTCCGGATATGGTCACATCCGTCACAGGGACAGCCGAGACCAACGCGCTCATGGCGGCGAACAGAGCCCGGCACGCCTCCTGTTGCACAGCCACGCTGTCGTTATACACTATCGCTTTAGCATTGGCTAGCGCGCCGATAAACCCACTCCAACTGTCCGGCGTGTAGTCTGCTTGCGTCCGGCTCTCGGTCGTCTCTATCATTGCCTGCAATTCCGCCCAGGCGGCGAAGTCATGATAGGTAAATGTAACAGTTGTCCTGTTGTCGGCGAACTCGCCTGAAGCGTTGTCAGGCGTATCGACCAGTTCATACCCGATATCCACAAGGTTCAACGGCGCCGCACTGTATGCGTCGCCCACGCTTCCATAAAGATATTGCGTTGTAGCAGCAATATATCCCCTGTCGGTGACATACCGCACGTCCACCTCACATTCGTCCGCCGGCGCCCCGGCACGCGCGCCGCCTCTTGCAATTCCAAGTTCCCGAGCGGCTGTAAACAAACTGCTTACGTCGAAATCTAATAATAAACCGTCTCTATTTGGAGAAAGATTTAGTTGGTAGTTATTTCCCTGCTCGATCATTTGCCTGTATTCCTGAACAACCTGAGCCGCCGGACGCACGGAAGCTGCAGAGGTATGATCAGAAAAGAACCAGGTGGCGTTGTTGATAACTGTAGCTTCAAAAGGTTGATAGTACATTTGACCTGAGCCATCATCAAATAATTTTGGGTCGCCATTCACACCGGGCCTTGTGAACCTGGGATCACAGAGCCTGAAATCGGTGGGCGCAAACGCAATGTTATCACCTGAGAGATGTAATTCCGGTTGCCCCGGGTTAATATTTGGGTTACATGACACAAGACAGGATGGCTGCAGCCGTTTCACCAGGTTGTATAACCTGGGCAGATTCCACTTATAGGCAGTTTTCCAACCTGTGGCGTCAAGCCAGAGATAACTAATCTCGCCATAGCGCCCATCAAGCAATTCCGCTATCTTCGCCAACGCGTAGTCATTATGCCTCTTGTCCACTTCCGGCGGGTTGTCATTGGCTATGGTATAGTAAGCTTTGCCTGTGTTTTTTAACTCCCAATACCCATTATAGAGGCAATAATACAAGCCCAGTTTTATTCCATATTTTTTGCAGGCGTCGGACACTTCCCTAACGATGTCCCGCTTATCGCCTTCTCTGCCGGTGTGGTTAATATCGTAGTCGCCGACTTGGGTATCCCAGAGAGAGAAACCTTCCACATGGCTGGTCACCAGCACTACATAGTTCATACCGCTTTCATAGGCGTGTTTCACCCATGAGTCTGGATCCAACGTTTCCAGATTTGGGTTGTAGACGGATTGTGGCAGATCAGCGAACGACCATTCAGTATTCGCGAACGTGTTAATACCATAGTGTATGCACATGCCATATTCCGAGTAGGCTTGGCGTTTTTGATAAGTGTTGGGTTCATTGGAAGGAACAGGTGTAATCCAGCTTCCGGGATCGGCGTCCTCCAACTGCTCGATTGCGGCAGTGAGCACGTACCGGGCGTCCAAGACATCTTCCATAGTTGAGTTGTCATCGCTGAGTAAGCGATTTGCCTCATCTATAGCCGCCTGATAGGCTATAAAGGACGCTCCGGTGAAAACCTCGTGACTGTTCAGGATTTCATACACTGCAGCTGCGTCATCCACCACTCTTTGCAAGCTAAGCTTTTCTCTTGCGGCGATATCCGCGTCGCTTGGCTTCTCCATACGGGAGAAAATGAGTTTGCCCAATCCCCAGTAATTTGGATCCCCGTAAGATGACAGGATTTGAATTCTGACGAACCGAGCCTCGGCGCCGGCGAAATCCACGGCTAACTGATAAGGGGCGGGCGCGCCCTGCGGCCTTGGCGAATCCAGGGTATACTCGCCCATTACGGTCCAATCGCCGTCTTCACCGTCCACAGAATTGGAGGAGAAAGAAATACGGATTTCTCGAGCGTCGCGGCTTGTTAAATCAAGTGTGGAATACTGGCTGAGATTCCAAATGTATAAGGTATCAAGTTTTTCAACCCACCCAAAGTCCACGCGCACCCAAGCGTTGCTTTTGTCATCACTATTAGTGTGCCAGACGAGCGCCGCGTCGCCGTACTTATTGCTGTACAAAAGTCCCTCGGCTGACGTCGGGTTAGAGGGGTTAAGCCCGTAATCGTCGATTAGAAATTCTGGTCTGACTACCGCAGTATCTGGCCAGGAGCTTCCGGCAACGATAGCAACGGGCGATATAAAGCTGTCATATTTCGGTAGCGCAATCAAGCTGTTAATGGAATACGTAAGACGGGATAAAGCTGTGTTAAAATCTTCAAGCGTGGCGGCGGTATCGTCCGGTACATCTTTTACTTGATTTAGAACTGATATAAAACCTGCCCAGGAAGATTTGGTATAGTCGCTTTCAACCAGGGTTTGAGCAGCTGCGACTGCCTCGCGTAGAGCAAGCTTCGCTTTTTCTGCAGGCGTCTGTGGGGTCCTCGTAAAAATCAGCTTGCCAAGCCCCCAGTAATCAGGGTCTCCGTAAGAATCCAGGATTTTAATTGTGACAAATCGCGTTGAAACGCCGTTGAAATCAACTTTGATCTGATATCCGTTGGAATATACGCCGGCAGTGGCCTGGGGTATCTCCAGCGGGAAAGAGTTCACCGCTGTCAAAACACCATCGGCGCTGTCGGAGTAATAGACATTTACTGTCTTCGCGTCCCTGCCCGGAAGAGCCCCCCAATCCTGATGCAGATTCCATATGTAGAGCTCCTCAACCTTTTCCTCCCGTCCCAGATCGACGCGCAACCAGGCGTTTTCCTTGTTGTCGTTGTCAGTATGCCATGTCCAGGTATTATTATTGGTATACGTAATGTCGTTGACGATTGCGGGATTGGGCGGATAGATTCCTTCACTGTTAATCAGGTTATTTGGGTTATGGGCGCCCCAACTGCTTCCAGCTACGACTGTGGCTGGAACGATAATATCCTCCGCAACGATTAGCTGGGAACGTGTGAAAATCAGCTTTCCAAGCGCCCAATAATTCCAGTCGCCGTATGACCCGTATGCTGTGATCCTCACGTACCGGGCTTGCACATCGAAATCAATCTTTATATCATATGGCGCAGGGTTTCCATAGCTTACCTCATTTCGGGGTATTGTTAAGTGATTTGCGTCGCCGCTGCTGTCACCGGGAATAAAATACCAGTTAATCCTATCCTCTGAGTATTCAATCGTAACGTCCTTGATACATCGGCTCGAAAGACCATGGCGGTTGCTGTTCCAAATGTAAAGCGATTCCACATCTTCGACTGTTTGCAGGTCGATCTCCAATGTTGGGTGTAATCCCGGACTATCGGCGAGATTGGCGGTGTGCCAGCAATATGTCGTTGCATCCGGGTCGTTAAATTCTGCAAACAGCGCAGCCTCAATATACGAAGGCGGATATGCGCTCAGCCCGACTGCGTCGAGCAGGTTTTCAGGCCGGTTATATGTTGGATACCCCGCGTCGTACCAGGTGCTGTTTGAGGTGATAGTAACACCTTTCCAAATTATATTTACGACATCGGGTATAGCATCGCCTGGCGGGTCGGCGGCGTATGCAACAGCCGGCGCAAAAACAGGCGCCGCCAGAAGTAAGCACAGTGCGACGCTTATGAACCGTTTCCCTATATTCCTCATTGTAAAATCTCTTTTACTTCTCATCGTAAAACCTCCTCTTATCATTGTAAAACCTCCAATATTTCTCACTGTAAAACCCCTAATATTTCTCATTTTAAAGCCTCCAATATTTCTCATTGTAAAACCTCTAATATTTCTTATCTTATGACCTTATACATTTCTCATTGTGAATCCCTCTGAATAAGTGAGCACAGTAGTTTTTTGCTGAACACCAAACCAGCAAAATGAGTAGGTTTCTGAGTTTGTGGAATAATACCCCCTTTATTTTTAGCTTACCGGATTCAATTAGACCACCCCCGATCATCAAATCCTTGAACAGTTCCGGTTAAATGTTGGCGACGACTCCGATCCTGACACAAAGACATTTCCTCTGCGAACTCTGCTGCGGCCTTTTGAATCAGTCCTTTTCACATTCTGCGACTATCCTCTTGAAATCGTTCTATGCATTTGTGTGAAAGCATCATCAAGTTATTGGGATAACATTGTCTCTTATGTTTTCTTCCTTAACAGCCGTCCGTTGTAAACAACTTTCTTAGTCTTCCCGCGGAAATATGAGGCGCGCATTTTGTTCTGATGTATTCATCAATAGAACGGTATAGATTAAATATACTTTATAGAAAGTATTAATATCAACCATTACTTAAAAGTTTTTATAAACGATTAACTAAACTCTGCTTAACAAATTATCTATCAGAAATGCAAAAAAAAAATGGAAATTTTTGAAATTAGAATAATGGTATTAAACATATCAACCATTTCATCCACAAGCCGAGCGAGGGAAACGAGGAGAACGGTCGTGGAGAACGGCGAGGAGGGCTGCGAGTAGAACGACCGAGGAGAACGTCGAGGAGGGCTGCGAGGAGAACGGCTGTGGAGAACGGCGAGGAGGGCTGCGAGGAGAACGGCTGTGGAGAACGGCGAGGAG
>JGI24702J35022_10001346_pt1 | contig 15275 bp, 14 predicted proteins | sample TergutTh196P4_FD_35022 | JGI IMG/M metagenome (IMG submission 35022)
GAAGCAACGATTATCGGACTCAAACCCTATATGAATGTTACACAGATAGGTGAACCAACCCATGGAAAATACTATGGCGGAGGGTTGATTCAACCCATGGTTCACGACAGGGTAAATGGATGGATTGTGGACAAACAACTTGATAACTGGCTGATGTACCTGATGGTATATCGGTATGCAGATAAAAACGGTGATGTCTCATTTTCGGGAGGGCTTGTCCCTGATATTGATGCCGAAGAGGATTATTTTCCGTTGTATCCTCTTGGAGATGAGCGCGATCCGCTGTTCGGCAAAGCAGTTGAGATGATCACAGGAGTATCGTCAGTGAAAACACGTTCCCTACCAGTCCCCTTTCCGTATACGATAGATGCCGCCAAACTTCGCAGCCCTCTGAACGGAAAAATGATTCACACCGGCGAAATGCCTGTGAGAATCGGGAAGTAATCCATTCAGTGTTTTTTCACCAACAACAGATAATCCAAAACGGTCATGGCTGCCATGGCTTCGACGATGGGTACGGCGCGGGGTAAGACACAAGGGTCATGTCGTCCTTCCGCTTTCAACAAGGTTTCGTTGCCATCCTGATCGACCGTTACCTGTTCCATCAAAATCGTGGGTACGGCTTTAAAGGCTACGCGGAAATAAATGTCCTGCCCATTGGAAATGCCTCCCTGAATACCTCCGGAATAGTTTGTGCGGGTACGGATTTGTCCCTGATCGTTGTAAAACGAATCATTTTGTTCGGAGCCTTTGTAAAGAGGCGTTTCAAATCCTATCCCGTAATCAAAACCTTTGACGGCATTGATACTCAACATAGCACTCCCCAATGCGGCATGCAGTTTCCCAAAAACCGGTTCTCCCAAACCGGCAGGTACTCCCTGAATCAGGCAGGAAACGATTCCGCCGACCGTATCTCCATCCGCTTTTATCTGAGTGATATATGATTCCATCTCTGCCGCTTTAATCGGGTCGGGACAACGTACCGCATTGGTTTCCGTCAGGCTGAGGTCATATTCTTGATAAGATTTATCCAACCGGATATGGGCAACACAGGAGGTATACGCCTGAATCTTTATGTTGTGCTGATGTAATACTAATTTGGCGATGGCGCCTCCCACACAACGGGCAACCGTTTCGCGTGCCGATGAGCGACCTCCTCCGCGAGGGTCGCGAATACCGTATTTTTGTTGATAGGTGTAATCGGCATGGGAAGGACGGAAGATATGTTTCATTTCTTCGTAGTCAGCCGAATGTTGGTTTTTATTCCGGATGATGAATCCGATAGGCGTTCCGGTAGTCTGTCCTTCATAGATCCCGGAAAAAAACTCAACCCCGTCTTTTTCGTCGCGCGATGTGGTGATGGATGACTGACCGGGCTTGCGGCGGTCTAATTCATGTTGGATGAAATCCATGTCCAACTTTATACCGGCAGGACATCCGTCAATCACTCCACCAATTCCCGGCCCGTGGGATTCTCCGAATGAAGTCAACCGAAACAGATTCCCAAACGTATTCATTTCCCAATTATATAGTTCAATCAATTCCTAATTGATAATGCCTAATTAATTATTACATTCGCTTTCACAACCCTCGCAACTATGTCCGCATCCCATCGTATGCGCTGCGTTGATTGCAGCGATTTCTTCGGCTGTAGGATCGTGTACATCAAGAATTTGACCGCTGAAATGCAAAGTCTCCCCAGCCAATGGATGATTAAAGTCCATGACAACAATGTCGTCTTTTACTTCAAGCACTGAACCGTTCATCCGTTGTCCGGATTCATCCATCATGGGGATTGTATTCCCTTCTTTTACAAATTCGGTATCGAATTTCCCGTTTATCTCGAACAAACTTTTCGACAATTCAAGCACATGTTCTTCATTAAATTCCCCGTAAGCATTCTCCGGAGTCAAGGTAAACCGGAATGTATCTCCCATAACTAATCCATTCAATCCATTCTCAAAAGCAGGCAACATGGAGTCTGTGCCAAAAATAAACTGCAGGGGACGGTCCGGTGTGGCGCGTTCCATTAATTCCCGTTCATCATCTTCGCCTACATACAAGTCGTAAGCCACTGATACAAATTTGTTTGTTGTAATCTTCATTTTTTTTTGATGTTATTTTTCGTCCACAAAGATAGTGCAAAAAGAAAATAAATCTATCATTCCACCTTGTATAATTATTTTGGGATCAAAATAATTATACAAGGTGGAATGTGTTAATTTTTATATAGATATTTACAATTTTTATTTCTTTGTGAGTTGTAATTTTTCCGGATCCCAATAAACCGGCTTTCCTGAAAGATAACTCTCGTAACATAACACAGCAGGGACTGCAGTTTGCACTGCAAACCTGACGTCTGCTTCGACTTTCGTCTTGTTGCGAATGGCTTCAAAAAAACGACTTATATGATCCAAGTGGCAATTATTATAATCTTTCTCCTCAAAGACGAGTTCATTATCGCTGATTTGTTCCGGTTGATCAATCGTATTGCCTAACGGAGTCAATCCGCCGAAATCGGCAGNTGCGACTTTACCCGGTTTTTTCAAGGTNACTTTGTCCCATTGTACCCGAAGCGTTCCTTCATTCCCGATGATGGTAAAATCCAAACTTCCCCATTTGCGTGATACGCCGTCGGCATAGTTGGCTGTAAAGGCTGCTTTAAAAGCATCGGCACCGTTTTTGGCAGGATAATCGAAATACGACAGCATGATATAAGGCGTGTCGCCGACACCATCGAGATCGCCTGTCGTGTAAACTTTGCTTGGNCCGGACGAATCCATGATATATTGCAGACTCGACAACACATGCACAAANAGATCACCTGCAATCCCGGTTCCGTAGTCTTTCCAGTTGCGCCAGCAGAAAAAGCGGGAAGGTTCAAACGGAACCTTTGGGGCATACTGGATATAGCGATCCCACCAAATATCCGCCTGTGCCAGCCCTTCAGGTATCCTGCAGCCTCGGCGGGGACCCGACGTAAAGGCGGCTTCAATGAGATTGACCTGTCCGATAGCGCCGTTTTGAACCAGCTGTTTCGCTTTCCTGTTGCCTATTGATGACATGCCCTGACTGCCTGACTGAAATACACATCCACTCAGTTCCTGTGCCTTAACCAGGTCTTTGATTTCAGCAATCTTGTGTATCACCGGTTTTTCACAATACACATGTTTGCCTGCCTGCATGGCTTCGATGCAGATTTTTTGATGCCAGTGATCCGATGTGCCGACTATCACGGCATCCACATCGTTGCGTGATACAATATCTTTGTATTCGCGCGTAATAAAAATATCACTTCCCCACTCTTTCTGTGCATCCTGCAGGCGGGCATCATATAAATCGCATACTGCAACGAGTTTGACGCCCGGCACCTGTAATGCCGTGCGGGTATCACTTGTGCCTTGCCCACCTTTTCCAATGAGTGCTAAACGCACGGGCGAAACATCCTGCTTCAGCGATTGGATTGCANTGANATTGNNCTTAACGGATTCGCGNCCCAAAAGCAAATGCGGAAAAGCAGANGCTGCAACGCCTCCGGCAAGCATTTGTTTGATAAAATTTCTTCTCTGTTCTTTCATCACATTTATTCAGATTTTAATTCATATTGTCCAGAACCCAATTTAATCACGATGGATTCGTTCGTTTTTTCAAAAGATAATAATCCCGAATGTTGAAACTGCTGAATGTTGAAACTGCCCGGCAGTTCGACGGTCGCAGTGGTATTGGCCGGGATGGTAATATGCCAGACAAAACTGTCGTCGTTGCGTGTCCAATGGCTGGTGATCAATCCATAAGGCGATTGATACGAGGCATTCACCATGTTTAATCCTTCCGGAAAAACAGGTTTCATCCTGATATGTTTAAATGCAACCGTCTGCGGATCGTTTTGAATACCGGCCAGATTTTCATAAAACCAGATCACTAAGTCGCCCAGCAACATCACATGGTTGGCCGAATTCATGGCAGGGTCGGCTGTATCACCATTCCAGAGTTCCCAGATGGTGGTGGCATCCTTTTTTACCATATAACCCCAGCTTGGATAGGTTTCGTTGGTTAAAATCCTGTATGCCAAATCGACTCGATCGTATTTGGTCAAGCCGCGCATCAGGTGTTGAATCCCCAGCACACCGGTACTGACATGTCCTCCAAAATCGTTTTCCGTTTTGTCTACGATATTTGTAAATACCCTTTCTTCGAATCCATCGGGCACAAGTCCCAATTGGAGTGACAGGATATTTGCCGTAACGGTATTGTTATCATATTGTGCCGTTTCGGGGTTGAAGAATTTGGCGTTATAGGCATCCCGTATCTTGACTGCCAGTGCTTTATATTCTTCTGAGTCGGCAGGAATCCCGTTCATCAGGGCAAACTCGCTCATCATTTGCAGGATACTGTAAAAGACTGTTGTACTCAGTACCTGTCCCCCTGTTACGCGTGCCGGATCTCTCGAATGAATCAATTCCTGTGATTCAGGTGGCATGCACCAGTCGCCATACGTATCTTTCATCAGGATATAGTCCTGCATCTGGGTATCAATCTGGTGTTGTACCCAGCGTTTCATAGCCGGGTAATGAAGTTTGATAGCCGAGATGTCGCCAAATTGCCTGTAGAGCATATCCGAAATATAGAAAAAGGCGGAAGGCCAGGTGACGTCGTCATTAAAAATCGTCCAGTAGCGGGGCGAAACCACCGAGATACTCCCGTTTTCGTTCATGGAGTCTTCAATGTCTTTCATCCATTTATTATATAACAGGACATTGCGGAAAATAAAACTCTCGCCGTGAGCGCCGGTGGCCCGATCGCCCAACCATCCTAACCGTTCGTCGCGTTGCGGACAGTCGGTTGGCATCCCGCGGTAATTGCCGCGAATACCCCAGTAGGCGTTTTTGAAAATCTGATTGACCAATGCGTTCGATGTTTCAAAAGTCCCGATTGTGGGCATGTTATCATACACCACTTTTCCGGTGAAATCGTTTGTTGCAGGCTGATAGTCCAACCCAGAAATCTCAACAAAACGGAAACCGTGATAGACAAACAGCGGCTCCCACGAAAAAGCATCATCAAAAGCCGGCGTATAAATATCCGTGACCAGAGCGCCACGTATATTGTCCAGATACAGCTCGTTACCACCATCTTTTAACAGTTCGGCAAAACGCATGGTGACAGGTTGTTCCTTTTTCCCCTTCAGGTTGATCTGCAACCATCCGACCATGTTTTGTCCCATATCCACGATGTACTTGCCATCTGCTACTGCCTTAACGGAGATGGGTTTAATTTCTTCCATCACCTTGATGTTTTCCGACGTCTGGGCAATAAGTTGTCCGCCGGGTTCTTCCATCAAATCTGCCTTGTTCCATTGTGAGGCATCATATCCGGCTTCTGTCCATTTGCCAAGTTCCTTTCGTGCGTCATATTCTTCTCCGTCAAATTCATTATTTGCGACGATGGGACCGTTGTTTGTAGCCATCCAAGAGTCGTCAGTGACGATGGATTCGTGTTTTCCATCAGCATATTCAATATCTAACCGGGCTATCAGGCGAGGCAGGCCAAACCCAACCATGCCACGTTGGCGCATGGTCAGGTAACGTCCGTTACCCAGCACAACGCCGATGGCATTTGGTCCTGTTTGCAACAACGCAGTCACATCGTACGTGTTGTAATAAACGGTTGTCGTATACCATGCAGGAAGAGGGGCGAAGACATCATCACTCACCTGTTTCCCATTCAGATAAGCAACTGATGAGCCTGCACCGGAAATGTAGAGCATGGCGCGTCGCACTTTTTGAGAAACAGGAAAATCTTTTCTCAGNTAACGTGCCGAAAGACGTGTACGGCTTTGCTGGTCTGTGGCTATATTTTCCGGATCGTTGATGCCTATCCATCGGGCATTCCAGTCGGAAGCGTTCAATAATCCCATCGACCACTTCCCTTGGGCGCTGCGGACAGGTTTGTCGTAGTTTGTCCGAACCGTAACTTGCCAATAATACGCTTTACCTGATTCTAACGGCTTTCCGGCATAGGATACGAAGAGGGACTGATCCGAATCGATCATACCGGAATCCCAAAGCAGGTTGTTTCCTGTTTTTAAGTCATCCGGTGAAGCAGCCACTTCAATTTGATAAGCTGTTTGCATTACATGTGGCAGACGAGTCTGAAGCTGCCACGAAAATCGTGGAGATGTAGTTCCGATCCCTTCGGGATTACTCCGCATCTCGACTTGCAGTTCGGCAATTTGAATATCGTTTGCCGGGCGGCATCCCATCAACATATACAATGGGAGCAAAAAAAATGTAAAATAAACCTTTTTCATGATTTAATTATATTAATGTATGGTTAATCAAAAAAATGCCGCTGGTTTTCATAGAATAACTGAGCATGATGAATGAATTTAACGTATCACAATTTTCCGGACAATACCTTCAATGCGGACGATGTAATAGCCTTTCGGAAGCGTAACGGGATATTCGCCGGATGGTTGTTTCATTTCGATTTCTTTCACCTTGCTCCCAACGATGCTGTAGATTTCCATTTTACTTTTTTCGGGAGCATTCGATACGATGATCCGGTTATCGACAGATGATACTTTAATCGAATTATCAACCTGTTGCGTTACAACTGAAGGCACAATATTAACTTGTTGAGCCTGCGCCCGAAAGGCAAACAAGCCCAAAAAACACAATAATACACCCATTTGTTTCTTCATCCGTTGGTCGTTCTTAATGACTACTTCGCCCAATACGGCACGGTAAAGATACAAATAATTTTGGTATAACCTGAAAAAATAAAGATAAAAAAATCATTATCTTTGCAGACTCAACTAATAAAGCATTTCAAAATGGCATTACACTGTGGCATCGTTGGACTTCCCAATGTAGGTAAGACGACATTATTCAATTGTTTATCCAATGTAAAAGCGCAATCGGCAAATTTTCCGTTTTCTACGGTCGAATCGAATATGGGAGTCATTACTGTTCCTGACGAACGGTTGAATATATTAGCTAAGTTGGTTCGTACACAAAAAATTGTGCCGACTACGATCGAAATTCTGGATATTGCAGGCTTGGTACAGGGAGCCAACAGAGGTGAAGGGCTTGGCAACAAATTTTTGGCTAAGATTCGTGAAACAGACGCCATTATACATATCATTCGTTGTTTTGAAGATGACAATATCGTCCATGTACATGGCAACGTTGATCCGGTTCGCGACAAGGAAATTTTAGATACCGAATTACTGATTAAGGATCTTGAAACCATCGAATCCCGGATTGAGAAAGTACACAAACAGGCGCAAACCGGAGGAGATAAACAAGCCAAACAAGTGTATGAAGTGCTGTTCAAATATAAAACTGCGCTGGAACAGGGTATAAGTGCACGCCATGTCACGTTCGATACAAAAGACGAACAAAAGATCGCACATGAATTGTTTCTGCTGACGAACAAACCCGTCTTGTATGTTTGCAATGTGGACGAAGACAGCGCTGTGAACGGAAATATTCATGTAGACCGTTTGCGCGAATCACTCAAACATGAAAATGCGGAAATCCTGATTCTGGCTGTTAAGAGTGAAAGCGAAATTGCTGAATTTGAAACAATGGAAGAAAGGGAAATGTTTCTGAACGAAATCGGTTTGCAGGAATCGGGCATGAACCGTTTGATCAAAGCAGCTTACAAACTGTTAAACTTAGAAACATTTTTGACGGTAGGACCGAAAGAAGTACATGCCTGGACCTATCAGAAAGGCAGCAAAGCCGTTCAATGCGCCGGAAAAATTCATTCCGATCTGGAAAAAGGCTTTATTCGTGCCGAAGTGATCAAATATGAAGATTATATCAGATATGGCTCGGAATCAGCTGTCAAGGAAGCCGGCAAAATGAGTGTCGAAGGAAAAGAATATATCGTCAGAGATGGAGATATTATTTTCATTCGCTTCAATGTATGACCGATGTGTTAAAAAACCTTAAATTACACTTTTTTTCTTTTTTGATGCAGCGAAAATCGTTCAACGCTCGTCATAATAAAATAGAACCCTAAATAATGTGTATGATGAAGGCAATAACGAAGATTTTTCTTTTTGTTCTTGTTTTTTTGGGAGCCTCTTGTAGTGATTCGGTAAAAGATACCGTTTCCTATATGGCCAATGTGCCTGTGTACATGAGCAGGGAAGAGTTCAGGGCTGCTGCCAAAGTAGAAACCAACCGTCCGCTGAAGAACCCCGGTAAAATATGTCTGTATGGCGATTATCTCTTTATCAATGAAGTGAATGAAGGGATACATGTGATTGACAATTCCGATCCGTCATCACCCCATAATGTTGCCTTTATTGAAATTCAGGGCAATATCGATCTGGCAGCCAAAGATGGCATCCTCTATGCCGATAACTTAGTCGATATGTTACTGTTTGATATTTCAGATCCAATCATGCCAAAGCTGAAGCGCCGTATTGAAGGCGTGTTTGCCGGCATATTACCGGTCACAGACAATGAACTGCCGATCAGTCTGAATGATACAACCGGCAAGGTCATTGTGGGATGGACCCAGGAGCTGATTACTGAAGAGATCTCCCATAACAGACCTTATCCGATTTATTATGCATACAGCGATTTGTTGTTCAATAAAACCTCATCATGGGGGATGGAGAGTTATCAGCCGGGCGCCCAACTGACAGGAGTCAACGGTTCCATGTCGCGCTTTGCGATCACAGAGAGGTATCTTTATACCATTCATGTACAAAATGCTTTTTATGCTGCACAGCCGTCATACAGTTCTATTTGGACCGGTTCTTCCGGTTGGCTGAAGGTATTTGATATCGAAAACGACCGGTGTGAAAATGTGAATAGCTTAGGGATAAGTATAGATGTCGAAACATTGTTTGCCTACAACGATCACTTATTTATAGGTATGGCTAACGGGATGCAGATTTACTCTATCCAAAATCCTTTAATGCCGGCGTTGGTGTCGAGTTCATGGCATTTCTGGGGTTGCGACCCGGTGGTGGTAGACGACGATTATGCATACCTGACGATTCGTTCAACCAATACATGCGGACAAAACAGTAATTTATTGCAAGTCATTGATATCAGTGAAATCTCACAACCTAAAGTGGTATCAGAATATCCCTTACAGGAACCTTTTGGTTTGGGGATCGCCGACAATAAATTATTTATTTGTGATAACGGATTGAAAGTGTATGATGCAACCATTCCTACGCTGGTTGGAAGCAAGTTGCTGTTTTCAACAACCGAATTCAAGGGTTTCGATCTGATTCCTTATCATAATCTGCTTTTAGTGATTGGAGGCGACGGGCTTTACCAGTACAGTTATTCGTCTGACAATCAGTTGAAGCACCTCAGTNTGATCCCTGTTTCCAACTTCTAATCATNATAAATTNCTGATAATGAAACACGCTATTTTTNTCGTTTTCACTGTTTTTTTTACTTCGGCTCTGTTTGCACAAGAAGANGCGAAACAGACTCAGAAACAGCGCTTTTTTAACCATACGCAGGTATCTTTTTTGATTGGTGAAGAGAGTGAAGATCAAACGCGAAAAGCTATGATTCCATCATTTCAGACTATCACCGGAATCTATCCGGGCAAACAAGTTGGGATTGGAATCGGGGTTGGCGTAGAACCTTTTGAATATATTACATTTCCTGTATTTTTAAGTGGTGCTTATTATTGCAGCAGCAAAAAGTCAGCTCCTTATTTCGCCCTCAAAGTTGGCTATTCATTTTCAAACAGCCATAAAAAGTTGGATTATTATTATTACTATGGTGATTTTGATAATAAAGGGGGTGTGATGTATAATCCGGAAATCGGATTTCGTGTTAAAATGCCTTACTTTGATATGACGCTCAGCGGAGGTTATCGGTTTCAACGTTTGGAAAGTCGAATATATCAGGAAGGTTCACCCTATGTATATAAACGCCGCGTAGATTACAACCGCGTTTCATTTGCATTAGGGTTTGTGTTTTAGGGCAAAAAGTTTTTTCATTTCCAACATTCGGTTCAACCTGTGATTGCCCGAAATCAGGTTGGTACATGCGGACACATTCGTTGTCCGCATGTTTTTTTTGTCTTCATGAAATGTCTGCAAACTATTTTCTGATACCTAATTCCTTGATTATCGCACGGTAACGTGTGATGTCTATCCGAATGAGATAATCTAATAAACGACGGCGTTTACCTACTAACATTTTAAGCGAACGTTCGGTGTTGTAGTCTTTTTTGTTGATCTTCAAATGTTCGGTCAAATGATTGATGCGAAAAGTAAACAAGGCAATCTGACTTTCCGGAGAACCGGTGTCTGTTTGAGATTTTCCATATTTGCCGAAAATCTCTTCTTTCTTTGTTGAATCTAAATACATGTTTTTACTTTGAATAAATTAATACCATCTTATTTAAGCGGCTGCAAAGATAGATATTCTTTTTAAATTAACAGTGGTTTTTGTTTAAAAAAAGACCGTAAAACCGTAAAACCGTAAGACTGCAAGAATTTAAAATGTTAATTTACAGCATTTTTGCCTGTTTTTTCTTGCTATCTTACGATCTTACCATCTTACGGTCTTCTTTACCTTGCCAGCGTAAAATCCAACTGTTTTCGTTCCAGATTCGCATGGATGACTTTGATGGTAAGCGGGTCGCCTAACCGGTAGATTCGTTTGCGGCGGTTACCGATCAGGCAATAGTTTTTCTCATCAAGTTCATAGTAATCATCGTCCAAGTCGCGTATCGGGATCAATCCTTCACATTTGTTTTCGTTCAGTTCGACATAAAGCCCCCATTCCGTCACGCCCGATATGATTCCATCGTAAATTTTACCAATCTTGTCGCTCATAAATTCAACCTGTTTGTATTTGATTGACGCACGTTCGGCGTTGGCAGCCAATTGTTCCATTTCAGAGGCATGGTCGCATCGTTCTTCACATGGACCCTTCGGTACACTGTTTCCTTCAGCCAGGTAACGTTCCAACAAACGATGTACCATCATATCGGGATACCGGCGAATAGGTGAGGTGAAGTGGGTATAATAGTTGAATGCCAGTCCGTAGTGGCCGATGTTGTCGGTCGAATAACGGGCTTTTTGCATCGAACGTACGGCTAATGATTCAATCAGGTTTGCCTCCGGTTTGCCTTTCGCTTTCTCTAACAGGCTATTTATACTTTTGGTGATTTCCGATTTTATACCTTCGGTCTTTAATCGATATCCAAAACGACGAACGAACGCAGCAAAGTTTTCCATTTTTTCAGGATTCGGTGTATCGTGGATGCGATAGACAAATGTCTTTTTGCGCTTGCCTTTCGAAGGGACACCGATGAATTCGGCTACAGTCCGGTTGGCAAGCAACATAAACTCTTCGATAAGCTGGTTTGCTTCTTTTGATTCCTCGTAATAGACTCCCAGCGGTTTACCTTCTTCATCAATGACGAATTTGACTTCGTAGCGGTCGAAGTCTATCGCTCCCTTTTCAAATCGTTTCTTACGAAGTTGCCGGGCTAATTTGTTCAACGACCGTATTTCGTCATTGAAATCACTTTCTTCTCCTTCAATGATAGCCTGCACTTCTTCGTAAGCAAAGCGGCGGTCGCTTCGGATAATGGTACGGCAAATTCGCGAAGACAGTACTTCTGCTTTATCATTCATTTCAAAGACAACTGAGAAGCACAGTTTTTCTTCATCAGGACGCAACGAACACAACGCATTACACAACCGTTCGGGCAGCATCGGAATAGTCCGGTCTACCAAATAAATGGACGTTGCACGTTGATAAGCCTCTTTATCAATGATGCTGTTGGGCTTCACATAGTGGGTGACGTCTGCGATATGAACGCCTGCTTCCCAATTACCGGTGTCAGACCGGCGCAGAGAAAGTGCGTCATCAAAGTCTTTGGCATCGACCGGGTCGATGGTAAATGTAGGGACTGCCCGAAAATCTTCACGCCCGGTCAATTCGTTTTCCGTCCAAACGTCTGAAATGCGTTCGGCTGCCTCCTCTACTTTTTCAGGATAAATATATGGAAGCCCGAATTCAGCTAAGATCGCATGCATTTCGGTATCGTTCTGACCGGATTTGCCGAGTACGTCCACGACCTCTCCAATCGGATTTTGGGCGTTTTCCGGCCATTCGATAATCCGAACGATGGCTTTATCATTGTTCTTAGCGCCATGAAGCAAGTCGTCAGGAATAAAAATATCATTGGCTAATGTTTTGTCTTCGGTAATCAGGAATGCAAAATTTCTCGTTGTCTGCATTCTCCCGACAAACGTATTTTTTTTGCTTTCGATGATTTCGATTACTTCGGCTTCAGGGTCGGCTTTCCTGCGTCGGGCAAAGAGTTGTACCCGTACTTTATCACCATCCATCGCATGTTTTGAATTGCGCTCGGCTACAAAGATGGAATTGCCTCCTTCGTCAGGGATAAAGGCGTTTTTTCCATTGCTTCGCCGTTGAAAAGTGCCGTCCGCGATTGTACCGGCACAGTTCGAACGAAAACGACCCGGATCCTGTTCCACGACGAATCCATCATCAGCCAAGTCATAGAGGATATCTAAGACCATTTGTTTTTGCGCTTGTCGCTCAACCCCAATCAGTTTGCTGATTTGTTTGTAGTTAAAAGCTCCTTTAGGGTTGGTTTGAAATGTGTGTAAGATCGCCTGAATGATTTCTTTTTTGTTCAGTCGCTTCTTTTTCTCTTCTTTTGATTGCTTTTTAGGCATAATAATCAGTAAGGCTTAACCCTAACAGGGTTTGAAACCCTGTTAGGGTTTGTTGGTGCCGCATATTACACATCACAAATACGGATACATTTTTCAAGGGAGGCGAGTTTATCCGCTTGTCTGGGCACAAATTCCTGCCCGACAAACCCTTTGTATCCGACATCCACAAGCGCTTGCATGATGGCAGGGTAGTAAAGTTCCTGTGTTTCGTCGATTTCAGCACGGCCCGGATTTCCTCCTGTATGGACATGAGAGAAATACATATGGTATTTTTTTATATTGTCGATGATATTTCCTTCCATGATTTGCATGTGATAAATATCATACAACAACTTGAAGTTGGGCGAACCAACCCGTCTGCACAGTTCAGCCCCCCATGCTGTATGGCTGCACAAATAGTCTCTGTGTCCGTTTGTGTTTAACAATTCCATCGTTAACACGACATTGTACTTTTCGGCAATGGGAGTAATCCGTTTCAGTCCCAATTCACAGTTTTCCCATCCCTGCAAATCAGTCACCCCTTCCCGTTTGCCTGAAAAACAAATCAAGTTGGTAAGACCTGCCTCAGCAACCATGGGGATTACTTTTTCATAACTTTCAACCAATTCATCATGCAGGCGAGGATTATTGAAACCGTCGTTGATTCCCTTTCCTGCTCCCTGTGCCATGGCAACAGTTAAACCGTGTGATTTGACGACAGGCCATTCAGCCGGATCTAATAATTCAATCGATTCAATCCCAAGATTCTTGCAGATTACACAAAATTCATCTAATGAATAATCTCTAAAACACCATTTACTGACCGAATGACGGATATTCCCTTTCAACGGTTCTTTCTGTGTACTCCCGGATTGATTGACCGCCGCGCCCAATCCGGTTGTTGCTAATACGGCGCCCCCTGCCAATGCTGTTTTGAGGGCGTCTCTTCTTGTAATACGTTTCATAAAATATTTCTTTGATGTATAAAATAAATAATCAATTGTTTTACTTTTTATCGGTTACCGATTTCCATACAAATGCCGAAAGGAAGGCTCCAATGAACGGCGCCAAAATAAAAATCCATACATTGGATAGCGATTCCATCGAGCCGTATACTGCTTCAAAGATCGCCGGACCAATGCTGCGTGCCGGATTCACCGATGTGCCCGTAATCGGAATACATACGATATGCACAAGTATCAGTGACAACCCGATGGCTAATCCTGCCAGATTGCCGGCGCCTTTTTTACTGTCGGTCGACCCCAGTACCACTAAAACAAACATAAAGGTAAATGCCACTTCGGCGACAAATGCACTGACAACTGTGTGTCCCGGCTGTATACCGTTGGCACCTGTCAACGTAGCGCTCTGAAATGCAGTATCCGACACTTTGACCAGGAGGAAAAGAATCGCCGAACCAATAATAGCTCCAATTGTCTGGAAAATCATATACATGGCTGCATCTTTCCCATTGATTCTGCCGGAAACCAAACATCCGAGCGTAATGGCCGGATTGATATGGCATCCGGAAATTCCTCCGATGGTGTAAGCCATCGCAACTACAGCTAACCCAAACGCAACAGCAACAGTCAAAACCTGTGCCGGCGTACCCACTCCATTATTGAAGATTGCACTTCCGCAACCCATCAATACAAGAACCATTGTTCCAATCATTTCTGCTACATACTTCTTCATAACACCTGTTTTTATATATTAAGATGATGCGAAATTACTGTTTTTTATGCAAAGTATGAACATATTATTTAAAAATATTAAAAATCTGTATATTTTTTTGGAAGGATTACTTGTTTGTAATAAAAATAGTCGTATCTTTGCAACCCAAAACTTAAAAGCAAAAATTAAAAATTGTTAAATAGTACAGATAGTTGTCGTAAATTATAAAGCATAAAATAGTAGAAAGATGCCTACAATTCAACAGTTAGTAAGAAAAGGAAGAGAAACTTTGGTGGCGAAAGGCAAGTCCCCCGCGTTGGATTCAAGCCCTCAAAGACGTGGTGTATGTGTGCGTGTGTATACCACTACGCCTAAAAAACCAAATTCTGCGATGCGGAAAGTTGCGCGGGTTCGTCTGACGAATCACAAAGAGGTGAACTCTTATATTCCGGGCGAAGGACATAATCTGCAGGAGCACTCGATTGTGATGGTTCGCGGGGGTCGTGTAAAAGACCTCCCTGGCGTACGTTATCATATTGTGCGGGGCACTTTGGATACAGCCGGAGTTGCCGGTCGTACACAACGCCGTTCGAAATACGGGTCGAAACGTCCCAAACCAGGCGCAAAGCCAGGTATAAAACCAGGCGCAAAACCGGGTGTAAAACAGGGTACGGCGACAAAAGGTAAAAAATAGATTTTTTTAAAATAGAGTATATAACATAAGTTTAAGTTATTTGGATAAAACGCAGGTTGAGTAAATGATTCAGAGGAATCGTTGAAGACAAAAAGAGCAACAACCAAAAACAAGAACAAAATTCTGAAAAACAAATGAGAAAGTCAAAGCCCAAAAAACGGCAGATCCTCCCGGATCCTGTCTTCGGTGATGTGCGGGTTACAAAGTTTGTAA
>JGI24702J35022_10001347_pt1 | contig 15248 bp, 14 predicted proteins | sample TergutTh196P4_FD_35022 | JGI IMG/M metagenome (IMG submission 35022)
AACCGCCTGGGTCAGGAAGGCGTTGAGCGGCTCGTAGAGGGCGTCCTGCTTGTTGCCGAAGCCCCCGCCGATGTACGGCTTTATTATCCGCACTTTGCCCCAGGGAATCCCAAGGGCCTGTGCAACGATGCGCCTGACAATGTGGGGAATCTGCGTGGAAGACACGACCACGATGCGGCCGCTTTCCATGTAGGCAAAGGACACCACGCCTTCGATGTGGCAGTGCTGGACGATTGGCGTCTCGTAGACGCCCTCAATGGAAAGCAGCCCCTCCTCCTTAATGGCCTCATCAAAATCCCCGTCGGTGATAAATGTGCTTTTAAGGATGTTGCGGGGACTTCCCTCGTGGAGCTCTCTTGCGCCTTCCTTCATGGCCTCTTCCGGGCTGAGCAGTACAGGGTACTCCTCGTATTCAACCTTGATGGCCTTTAGCGCCCTGCCCGCGGATATTTCGTCTTCGGCAATTACCGCCGCGATGTCGTCCCCGTAAAATCGCACCCTTTTGTTGAGGAGCCTCCGGTCCATCGGGTCCCAGTGGGCAGGGTCCGTTGACCAGGGATGCCCGGCAGTCGGGTAGGGGAGGTCAGGCACGTCTAAGCAGGTGATTACCTTTACAACGCCGCCGGTTTTTTCGGCTGCGGAGACATCAATGCTTTTGACGAGCCCGTTGGCAATCGTTGAACGGAGGATCTTTCCCACAAGGGCGTCGCGCGGCGTCAAATCGTCGGTGTATTTGGCCCTACCGCTTACTTTCTCCCAGGCATCAACCCTGGGTATGATTTTTCCTGTGCTCATACTTTCCCTTGCTACTATTATAATATAAGGACGTAATGGGGGAAAATGCAAGGGAAATTTGAAAGTCTGTTGTTTAAAAAAAATGCACATAATACTATGATAACCCGGAGGGCAAATGTTTGATCTGATTCAGGCTGCGGAAAACACATTTTACATTGACTGCCCGGTCAAAATGGGCATTTACCGCCTTGTGGACAATAGGGTAATTCTCATCGACAGCGGGAACGACAAGGAAGCAGGCAGAAAAATCCTGAAAATCATCAATGAAAACGCTTGGGTCTTGGAAACGGTCATCAACACGCATTCAAACGCCGATCATATCGGGGGCAATAAATTCCTCGCCGAAAGGACAGGGTGCAGGATCTTCGCAAGCGGAATCGAGAGGGCGTTTTGCGAGTTTCCCATCCTGGAACCGTCTTTTTTGTTTGGCGGTTTCCCAAGCAAACACCTACGCCACAAATTCCTGCTTGCGGAGCCAAGCAACGTTAAGGACATAAAGGATTTCGTCCCGCCGCCCGGCATGGAGATAATCCCCCTTAAGGGGCATTTTTTCGACATGGTCGGCATCAAAACCCCGGACAACGTTTATTTCCTTGGCGACTGCGTCTCAAGCGAAACCGTTCTTAAAAAGTATCCAATTTCGTTCATCTACGATATCGCCGAATACCTAAAAACATTGGATTTTGTCGAAACCCTGAGCGGCGAATTGTTCATCCCGGCCCATACCGAGGCCGTTAAGGACATTAAGCCCCTTACCGAAGCCAATCGCCAAAAGGTGCATGAAATCATCGGCAGTATCAAAAGCCTCTGTTCAGTGCCGTCGTCTTTTGAAGTCATACTGAAAGGGATGTTTGATAAATATGAAATAACCATGGATTGGGCTCAATACGTCCTTGTCGGGAGTACGATTAAATCCTACTTAAGTTACATGGTTGATAATGATGTTCTTGATGTGGAGATAAAGGACAATTTTTTGCTGTGGAAGCATACTTAGACCCATAATTTGCCGCAAGAATCTGGTTAAAGGGTGGACGGAGCATAGTACTGAAGAAAAAAACAAATAAAATAATATAGGGAGGGAGTAAGGGGGCAACGAAAACCCTGGAAGAGTCTGCCTACGGAGCTCCCTGGCTACTTAATTTTTGCCCAACGGTTTGTTTAATTTGTGAACCTCTGTTTGCAAAAATTAAGTAGCCAGGCTTTTATTCCACCTTTAAGGATAAGCTTTTCTCTTATGATCTCCTCCGGCAGGGAACGCCAGGAATGTTTTCGTTGCCCCCTTACTCCCTCCCCGATTAATTATTCAATTGTTTTGTTTTGTACTATGCCCCGCCCACCCATTCACAACTCTATCAACGACAAAGTGTGGGGCAAGCGTATACTGGCAAGCAAGCGTAATAGACCGGCAAGGGGGCAGGCCGGGGGTACTCATGGACAGGAATAATGCCTGGCAAGGGGTGGGCGAATGCCTCAGAGAAAATATGTGGAATTCATCGCCGAAGCAGACGATGAGGGCAAAGCAATAACATTAAAGTGGAATAAAGGCCCGCCTGCTTTGTCAACGTATCAAGTAGTACTACTCTTCGCTTGAATGACAAAGCGGGCAGACGGCTGCGGAGGCGAATTCTACACGCATTTTCTCTGAGGCATTCGCCCACCCATTATCCGGCTTTTATTCATGTTTTTGCCTACGGCCTGCCCCTTCCCGAGTTGTTACGATTAGTTGTGATCTAAGTATACGTTAGCCCTGATCTTTCTTAACGGTGACGGTTTGGGTTACCCCGCCGGCCACGTAGACGCGCTTGCATTCCGGGCAGATGGCTGTTATCAGCCGCACCGACTGACTGACCACTTCGCGGCCCTCCTGCTCGGCCCTATCCTGCTCGTTGGCAACGTGCTCGCTTTCGTGGGAGGAGACTGCCGCGGCTGCCTGGCCCGGCGCGACGTGCGTTGGCGACTGAAAGCTCACCGTGGAATCGTTTGACCCGTCCACGTATCTGCGGCTGGCACAGGTCTTGCATTCCGTGGGGTTTACTTCGGTAGGTTTCCCGCTGCCCGACTGCGCGTTGATCTTTCCGTAGGCTGCCCATCCTTCCGGGGAAATATCGACGACAACGCCGGGGCCAGCGCGGTTCTGAAGCTGCGCCCTTTCTACTTTTAGGCCGCTGTTGTAATGACGTGCCGGTGCCTGGTTTTGATAGCATTGGGAAAATGATATTTGCGGTATGGAGCCTCCGATACGCATACTTATATTATAGCGTAAAAATCACAAATTGACGCAGGGTTTTGATAAAGAAAAATACGAAGAAAATTTACTAAGGAGGGGGTAAGAGTTCAGCGAAAACCCTGGAAGAGTCCGCCTACGGAACTCCCTGACCACTCAATCAATCAAGTTGGGATAGAACTTAAATACTTAGCGTGATTAAGTGGTCAGTCGGCTCCGTAGTAGGGTTCCCCCATCTGTTTTCGCCGACGGTCTACCCCCTTTGCTGAGTTGCTACGAATAATTATGGGTCAAGTTTAGACTTCAGGGCGGTGATAGTTATAAGCCTCGCATATCTCGTTAAACTCCGGTTCTACAGCCAAAAAAACGTTTACCAGATCCGGATCGAATTGGCGCCCGTTTTCTTCCAAAATGATTGATTTAGCCTTTTCACGGCTAAACGGTTCTTTGTACGGGCGTTCTGAGCGCAGGGCATCGTAGACATCGGCAATGGCGGTTACGCGGGCGAGAAAAGGTATTTCTTCGCCGGATTTGCCATCCGGGTAACCGCCGCCGTTCCACTTTTCGTGGTGATGCTTTGCCATTGCAAAGGCGTTTTCCAAAAATTTATTATCCTTTGCAAATTGCATGGATTTCTGCAGTGAATCCGCCCCGGCTGAACTATGGCTTTTCATCACATCAAACTCCCCATCGGTCAATTTTCCGTTTTTAAGGAGGATACTGTCAGGTATCGCGATTTTTCCCATGTCGTGTAATAAAGAGGATTCCGCTGCCCGTTTTATTTCATGTTCAGTCAAAGAAAACCCACGCCGTGCCAGTTCTCCAAGCATAATTGAGACATATCCGCTTACACGCCTGGTATGTCCTCCTGTATAACCGTCTTTTTTTTCTATTAAGTCACTCATTGAATACACTATTGCTTCCTGCAGATTGCGGATATTAACGGTTTGCCTGTCAACCTCAGACTGAAGTTCCCTGTTGTATTTCTCTATTATAGCTTTGGATTCATTTAGCTCAGCTATAAGATTTACCTTTTCAGTAATGTCGGTAACAATCGCGACAGTGCAGATCATTTCGTCATATTTATCGTAAATATAATTAAGAGATATTTGGCATTTTTGTCCTTCAATGCGGGAAATTGCATCATAACTAAAAACAGTGGTGTTCTTTTTGTGAAGCCCGGGCGATGAAAAGACATTTTCAAACGTAAACAGGTCAGGCAGTTTCAATTTGCTGATCTGATCGGCACTCTTCTGGAAAAAATTTTCTGAACTCGTGTTGCAGAGCATTATATTGCCAGAAACATCCAGAATAAGAACAGGCAGCTTAACAGAAGTATAAACATATTCAGCAAGATTCGTTATATTAAAGCTAAAGCTGTTGTATTGATTTGCATAATGGTTGCATATAACGATAAAAATCATTGCCCCGATGAATGTTATGAGTTCTCCCCACGAATTTGGGAAAGCCAATATAGCAAAAAACGAAGATAAAATAAGCATTGACGAAATTGTCATTGTGACAGCCTGCATACGATCTCGTTTTAGCGATGCTTCTTTTATCCATCTATATAGTAGATATATTATGCAGCAAAACGATAAAATAATAGGCAAAACAAACCAGAAACTAAAGGAAGGAGAAGACAAAACACGGATCGTATCAATAGGCAAAACTACTATAATTACCAATGCCAAAAAAACGGCAATATTTACCGTGACTAATATATGCTGTAATACTATTAATCCTTTAGATTTCATTTTTGATAAATTAAGGACAAACGCGAAAATTAAAGGAACGACTAATAATTTTGTAGAGGAAGAAAATATATTAAGGTTGCTAAAAGAATAACTGGACCCAATTAATGTTACGCCTTCTAAAAATGCCGTGTAATAAAGCATAGCGATGTTGAGGGTTTGGCTTGCAATTGTTGTACAAATGGCAAAAAAATACCAGTTTAACGCACTGCGCTGGGCTTTCTTTGTGATCTGTAAAATGCCTAAAATTTCAACAACTATAGAGATAACCAAAAAAATAAATGGGATTATCATGGCATGAACTCCTTTATAAATGCAGTTTTTTCGTTTTCGGTAAGTTAGTGCTAAATTAGAATTTACACTTTTATCAGAAAGAATTCATCCTTCCTCACGCTCCCTGCAATAATCCCGCTTAAGCCGCTTCGGAATTCCACGGGCAGGGCCGCCGCCATACCCCGCGCCTGCTTCAGGGCAGCGTCATCTTCGGCCTGGCTAAAAAAAAGAAGCTTTTTCCCCTTGGCTTTGGCAAAGAGGCCCGGTGGCGAAGCTTCGTCGGCCGCCACCCCGCAAGTGATGACGCGGAGGATGTGCCCCGACGTGATTGGCTCACCGCTTACTGCCCCTGTGAGCGTAAGGAAAAGCGGCAGCCTGTGGATTAGGTTTTCTGAAACCGGTTTTCCAATAGGCCAAAGGGGCAGCACCCCGATTGTAAGATCAGTGAAGGCGGGAACCACAGGCTCGTCTTCCGACCATGCCTTGAGGGGCAGCCCTTTGGAACCATCCCCTTCTATCAGTACAAAATCGTAACCGTGGATCATTTCTTCCAGTTGACCGGGTGGAAGGCTTTCCAGCTTGCCGCTTTCCCCGTTAAAAACACCCGCCAAGGTTACACCCGGAAGCGGGGAGGGGGGAACGAACATTTTCGTCGTTGGGGTGACGAGGATTTTCCTGTCCGGCGCGAGCGAAGAAGCCAGATGCCAGATGAGGGCAGTCTTGCCCCCCGAGCCAATGACGGTAATGCAGCGGCTGTCATCTTTTTCAAACAAGGTAGTAAATATGCTCAATTTTTCATTTTTCATTTTTCATTCTTCATTCGTATTATTCTTCATTCTTCATTCTTCATTCAATTATCACCGCTTTCCCTTCCCTTGCCGTCACTTTCCCGATGATTGCTGCTGCGGGATCGTCACGGCGGATGGCGTCGCAGAGCTCATCTGCGGCTTCGGGGGCGACTGCGATTAGGAGGCCGCCGGAGGTCTGCGGGTCAAAGACGATTTCGCTCAAGGCCGGGGGGAGGGCAGAGACATCGGCGATGTTTTCCATGGCCCGCCTGTTCCGCCGGCCGCCGGACGTGACATAGTCTTCTTCCGCGAAACCTAAAGCGCCGCTTAGGATGGGCAGGGAACGGCTGTCGATTACAACCGTGAACGTGTCTCCTGCCATCTCCGAGGCATGAACCGCGAGGCCAAAGCCGGTCACGTCGGTAGAGGCGTGTACAGGGCCTTCGCCAGGTTTTTGGGCATCGTTAATTGCAGCGATTTTTTCTGCGGCGTAGCGGTTGAGCTTCTCCATGGAGTCGGTGGCTGCCTTTGTCGTTTCCGGGTTAGATGCGCCGTCGCGGAAGGCTGCCATCACAAGGCCGGTTCCCAGGGGCTTGGTCAATATCAGGGCGTCCCCTTCCCGGCAGCTGTTGTTTCTGAGGATCCTATTTGGATCGATGAGGCCGGTTACAGCGAGCCCGTACTTGGGTTCCCGGTCATAGATTGTATGCCCCCCTGCGATGAGCGTGTCCGCTTCCGCCGCTTTCGCGAAACCGCCTGCAAGGATTTCCTTTAGGTGCTTTTTGTCGAGCTTTTCGGGGAAACAGACAAGGTTAAGCGCAAAAAGCGGCCTTCCCCCCATGGCGTAGATGTCGCTAAGGGCATTGGCGGCGGCAATCTTCCCGAAAAGGAAGGGGTCTTCCACCATGGGCGGAAAAAAGTCCACCGTGGAAACAAGGGCCTTTTCACTGTCAATTTGATACACTGCGGCGTCGTCGCGGCCGTCAAAGCCGACAAGCAGCTTATTCGCTTCGTCGGGCTGTGTGCTGTTTTGCCTCATGTATTTGGCTTTAAGTTCAGCCAGCACCTCGCCTAGTTCGTCAGGGCCAATTTTCGCGCCACAGCCCCCGGAAGTACAGGATGATAAAAAACTCAGTTCATTGGATGCCGCCATGATTTTTCCCAATTAGTAAATTGACATAAATTTAACGTAAACTGTATAATAATTCAAAGCCTGGGTCTAAGGAATTCCGGTTTAAAGTTATCTTTTGGAGGATTTGGATGAAAGCAAAAAATTTGGTTTTTGCGTTTTTGGTAGTGCTTGTTATAGCTGGCGGTTTTTATTCGTGCAAGGGCAAGGAAGCGGGTGAATATACCATTCAAAAAGGTGTTCTTTCTATTGGTATGGAAATAGGCTATCCCCCGATGGAGTTTTACGATGAAGACGGGAAAACCCCCATTGGTTTCGATGTGGACATGGGTTATGCCATTGCGGATAAATTGGGTCTAAAGGCCAACTTTATTGACACCGCCTGGGATGGGATCTTTGCCGGTGTTGACACAGCTAAATACGACACCATCATGTCGGCGGTAACGATTAATCCTGCACGGCAGGCGGCCCACAATTTCTCAAGGCCCTACATCGCCAATACCCTGGCCATGGTTCTTTTGAAGGGTTCCAGCATTACCGCCCGATCCCCCGAGGAATGCACCGGCCTTGACGTTGCCTTCCAGTCGGAAACCACATCGGACACCTATATGATGGAACTCGCCGATGATGGATTAAGGTTTACCCCACGCAGGTATGAAAAGGTAATGTACTGCTTTGACGAACTTGCACTTGGGCGGGTGGATGTGATTGTTACCGATCTTCCAGTTGCAAACGATTATGTAAACGCCCCGAATAGCCGCTTTGAAACTGTATGGGTAAGCCCCGAAGCTGAAGAATTCGGAGTCTGCATGAAAAAGGGAAACGACGCTCTTACGGCGGCTATCAATAATGCCCTGAATGAACTGTATGCTGACGGAACGATGCAAAGAATTTCGCAGAAGTATTTTGACGCAGACCTTGTGAGCCAAGTGTTTAAATAAGTGTCAAAGTTTCAGCAGATGCTCTCCTGGATTCCCATACTCCTCATGGGCGCCAGGGTTACAGTTTTGCTCACGATCCTGGCGGTTTCGGCGGGGCTTGTTTTGAGCCTCTTCATCGCCCTGGGGAAGATGTCAAAGATTTACATAATCAACAGGATTTGTACCGGCTATGTTTTCTTCTTCCGGGGCACCCCGCTTTTAATGCAGCTCTACTTTATCTATTATGCAATGCCCATGATTTCCGAAGCCTTTCTTATCCAGACGGGCAGCGCGGATGCAGATCGTTTTATCTATGCTTTTATTGCCTTCGCCCTCAATACTGCAGCCTACTGCGCGGAGATCTTGAGGGCGGCGATTCAAAGCATTGACAAGGGCCAGTTCGAAGCGTCCAGGGCATTGGGTTTAAGCTACGCCCAGACAATGCGGCTTGTGATCGTGCCGCAGTCAATTAGGAGGATGATACCGCCTGTGGGCAACGAGTTTATCATGGTATTAAAAGACGTTTCGTTAGTCTCGATGATCGCACTTGTTGACATTACCAAGGCAACGAGAAACATTGAGGGTTCCACACGCTCTGCCCTTGTTTACATCCCGGCGATGATCCTCTACCTAATTATAACCGCAGCCTTTAGTTTTGTTTTCCACAAAGCGGAAAAGAAATTTTCCGTGTACGAGTGAGGGCTGCCATGTCAATGATCAAAACTGTTGGATTATACAAAACATTCCCCGGCGCGAATGGGCGTGGGCACGTTGAAGTTTTAAAGGATGTTTCGCTGAGTGTTGAACAGAAGGAAGTAGTCTGTATCATAGGCCCTTCCGGTTCGGGGAAGTCCACCTTTCTCCGCACGCTTAACCGCCTTGAGACGATAGACGAAGGCCGGATCTACTATGAGGACGTGCTTCTCTTTGACTGTCACAAGGGAATCAACAGCGTAAAGATGCGCAACGACGAGCGCAACAGGACCCTGCTTGAAGTGGGTATGGTTTTTCAGAGGTTCAACCTTTTCCCGCACATGACGGCTATTGGCAATGTGATGCTCTCCCCAATCCATGTCCGCAAATTGCCCATTGATGAAGCGAGGGAAAAATCAAAGCTGATCCTTGAACGGGTGGGTCTTGGGGACAAGATAGATACTTTCCCTTCCCAGCTTTCCGGCGGTCAGCAGCAGCGGGTTGCCATCGCCAGGGCCCTGGCGATGGAACCAAGGATCATGCTGTTTGACGAACCGACTAGTTCCCTCGATCCGGAACTCGTGGGGGAAGTGCTCAACGTCATGAAACAACTGGCGTCAGATGGCATGACCATGCTGGTCGTAACCCACGAGATGGGCTTTGCGAGGGAAGCCGCAGACCGCGTGGTTTTTATGAGCGATGGAATTTTTCTGGAAGAGGGCATCCCAGAAGAAATGTTTAACAATCCAAAGAATGAAAGGACACAGCAGTTTTTGCAGAGCATCCTGTGAAACCGCTGGCTGTCCTTATTCCCATCGTAATATTGTCCTGTAAAAGCGTGCCCCCGCCGGACTTTGACGAAGCGGAATGGTACAACAGTGTAAAGGCGGAAGACCTCTATTCCGTTTACGCACCCCATGCAAACCCTGACTGGACATTTTTTAACCCCTGGATGGAAAGGCCGGAGCGCAGGGGGAACTGGCGCTCCAGGGACAAGAAGGCTTTCGATGAATTCCCGGAAGAAAAATACTCGCATGTCGAGAACGACTATTCCTACCTAACGGATAAAAACTTTGACAGCATTTCCTTTGTCGGCCATGCTTCGGTAATCGTCAAGATGGACGGGGAAACCGTTTTTACCGACCCCTTCTTTTCTAATTACGCACTTGTTGTTGGTAAGGCCCTGAAACTAAAATTCGATTTTTCTAAGGTTCCCGACAGGCCAGTGGTTCTCATAAGCCATAATCACTACGATCATTTGGACAGGGAAACCGTCAAACAGATGATCAAAAAGAACGCGGTATTCCTCGTTCCTTTAAAGCTTAAAAAATTCTTTACACGTGCAGGCGCAAAGGAAGTCTACGAACTTGACTGGTGGGAAAGCGTAAAAATTGGCGGCCTGACTTACACCTTTTTGCCGGCCCAGCACTGGTCAAGGCGCTTTGCCCAGAAGGGCGGTACAACCCTTTGGGGGGGCTGGCTTGTCCAGGGCTCGAAAACCGTTTACTTTTCAGGGGATACCGGTTATTTCCGGGGTTTTGAAGAATTCGGGAACCGCTTTGATATTGACTACGCCCTTATCGGTGCCGGCGCATACGAGCCGCGCTGGTTCATGCACTATTCCCATATGAACGTGGAGGAGTTTATTCGCGCGGCGGATGAACTCAAAGCAAAGGTCTCCATACCCATACACCTGGGCGTTATCTCCCTGAGCGACGAGCCGCTGGTTTACCCCCTCTATGAGATCGACAAGTTTCTTGCAATACTCCCCGAATTCATAAATACCATTAGGCCCATGAGGGTGGGGGAATATTTTCAAATTGAGTGAGAATGGAAGTATCAAGTCGGGTCAGCTCAGCACTTGTTCCTGTTCTTTTAATATCTTGATAAATACGTCCTTATTTTCCGCGTCACAAAGTCGGGCAAAATAATCCGCATCCCTTGATAATTTTGTCAGAGCTGCGACTGTGGGAAGGTAAAAAGGTACCCCCGTCTGACTTGAAATCATTACAACCATAAGACGGAGCCTGAGTCCCTCAAAGAACATGGGTCTATTTGAAGTACCCATAGCGAATACAAAACCTTCCATATTTCCAAGCCGCGCGTGAGGTACAGAGAGGCCCGAGGGAAGCAAAGTTCCACCAATTTTTTCTCTTTTGTAAATTAAGTCAAGCAACTCATCACGCGATTGGAGAAATTCCATTTCGTAATCACAAATCTTTCCGACAAGCTCCGCAATTAAATCATCTTTGGAAGTGCTTGCGGACTTAATGAGGACCAGTTCCGGTTTTAATAATTCTGATAGGGTCATGTAAACATTATGCCCCCCGGTTTGCTTGTTGTCAACAGCTTTTGTTCTTACTTGACTTTGGCGCGGAATAAGGTAAAAATCGTTTAAGCTCCGATTCCCTATGGCTAAGGCAGGAAATAATGGCTGTTTGCCGATGACGGCAATCTGCCATTACTACCGCTATGCCTTGCGGAACGTTACGGTATGGGTGGAAACGCCCACGCCCACCACTTTGTAAAGGAGAAAACAATGAAAAGGAATTTGGTTTCTGCTATTATCCTGTTGTCGGTTCTTGTTCTACTGACGCAGGGACTCTTTGCCAAGCCAGCGCAGGAAGTTGCCTCTGGCCCGGTTCCCATCAAGGGAAAAATCATTCTTTCGACTACCACAAGCACTCAGGACTCAGGGCTCCTTACCTTCCTGTTGCCGGTGTTCACCAGGGAAACCGGGTGGGAAGTTGACACCATCGCGGTCGGTTCTGGGGCCGCAATCAATATGGGCCGGGACGGGGACGCCGATGTGCTCCTGGTCCATTCCAGGGCAGACGAACTGAAGTTTGTCGCTGACGGCTTTGGGACAAAGCGTTACGATGTTATGTACAACGACTTCCTGGTTGTGGGGCCTAACTTAAGGGACATTCCCTACAACACAAATGTAATTCAGACTTTCAAGGACATTGCCGGCAAAAACCTTGCCTTTGTGTCCAGGGGGGATAATTCCGGCACCCACGTCATGGAAAGGAATCTCTGGAACGCGGCGGGCATTGATTTCAATGGGCTCGCCAAGTACACCTCTGCCGGGCAGGGCATGGGGGCGACTTTGCAGATGGCCTACGAGCTGGGGGCATATACCCTCACCGACCGCGCCACCTGGCTCATCTTTACCAGGGACAATAAGATCGAGCTTCCCGCAGTATGCGAAAAATCCAGCGACCTCCTGAATTACTACAGCGTCATCCCGGTAAATCCCGCCGCCTTTGCAAACGCCCCGAATGTCAGGATCAATAGCGAGGGCGGTCAGGCTTTTGCGGACTGGCTTCTTTCCGCATCAACCCAGAAGATCATCGGGGAATACGGGCTGGCCGAATTCGGCGGCGCATTATTCACACCAAACGCTAATTAGGGAGTAGGGAGTAGGGAAAGTAGTTAGTAATCAAAGCATGAAAGCAACACTATGCGCTCTCAAACAACAACCCCACTCCCCACTATCCACTCCCTATTTCCCCTTTTTTCTTTGCATGAAGATTTTTAAGTTATGACGATTGGTTTCAACTCCGAGATTCTTGGCATCATCGGCGTTACGCTGCGGATGTCGCTGGCATCGACCTTCATCGCTTCGGCCCTGGGCGGCGTCCTGGGGCTGCTCTTGGAAAAGGCCAGCTTCCCCGGAAAGCGCATCGTGGTAAGGCTTTGCCGCACGCTCATGGGGACGCCCCCCGTGGTTGCGGGTCTTGTTGTCTACCTCCTCCTCATGCGGCGCGGCCCCTTTGGCGCATGGGGCCTCCTTTTCACGGTGAGGGCCATGGTGATTGCCCAGGTGCTTATAATAACCCCGATAATCGCCGCCATGATCTACACCAGCGCGACACGTTCCGCCCCGGCGATTCGGGCCTTTGCCAAAACAATGGGCGCAAACCGGATGCAGACTCAAGTACTCCTAATGAAGGAAATGAGCGGGGAGTTTTATTTCGCCGTCATCGCAGCTTTCAGCCGCGCTATAAGCGAGGTTGGGGCGGTGATGATCGTCGGCGGGAATATCCAGTACAGGACGCGCACCATGACGACCGCCATTTCCCTGCTGCGCAATACCGGGGATTTCGCCCAGGGCATCACCCTAGGGGTTCTTCTCCTTGTTATTGCCTTTATACTCCAGTCACTTTCCGATTTTTTCCACAAGGGAGAAATACCGGAAGAGAACCTTTAGGGAAAATTATGGTACTTGAAGGTGTTAAAAAAAAACTAGGGGATTTTTCCTTAAACGTAGAAAAGCTCATCGTTGCGGGTTCCGGGATTTACGGCCTTATTGGGCCCAACGGTTCTGGCAAGTCTACCCTCGCGAAACTCATGGCAGGGCTCCTTGAACCGGACAAGGGCAAGGTTGATACCGAGGGGTTAGGCGAAAGGGACATAACCCTCTTGAGTCGAAAACCCTACATGATGAACGACACTGTTTACAATAACCTTGTGTACCCGTTGAAACTGCGTAACATAAATAATGAGACAAAATTGATTGCGGAGTATCTTGCTATTATGGGTTTTTCCGATAAGAAAAAGCAGAAGGCGAGGAGCCTTTCCGGGGGCGAACAGCAAAAGTTAAGCTTTCTGCGGGCGCTTATTTTCAGGCCCCGGCTCATAATCGCCGACGAAGCCCTGACTGCCCTGGACATCGACAGCCTCGATCTTTTTGAAAAAATGATACTTGAATCCCAGAAAAAAGATCCCATCATCTGGATCATCATCAGCCACCAGATGCCGCATATAATGCGCCTAACGGACAGGGTTTTTTTTATGTACCAGGGAAAGATCGAAACCGAGGGAAACACTGAAGTCATTTTTTCCCGCACGGATAATCCACGTCTTAAGCAGTATCTGCGCGCCTACGGAGGTGGTTTTATCAAGGACGATGGATTCGCTAACGGCGGAATCAAATGAAGCTTCTAACTGTAGACTCCCTTGATGAGGCCCGTGAAAAAATCCTGGCCCATGTTAGATCCTGGCCCCTCAAAAGCGAAACGATTTCGCTTAACGCTGCTGGAGGACGCATACTCTCGGAGGATCTGTTTTCTTCCTGTGACATCCCCGGCTTCGCAAGGGCGACCGTTGACGGTTACGCGCTAGTCGCTGCCGATACGGCAGGTGCGGGTGAAGCCATCCCCGTTTTTCTAAAGCAGACCGGCGCTGTGTCCATGGGAAAGTCTGCGGATTTTTCGATACGGAGCGGGGAATGCGCCTACGTGCCTACGGGCGGAATGCTCCCCGGCGGCGCGGATGCGGTTGTGATGGTCGAATACTGCGAAAACCAGGGAAGCAACGTTGCCGTTTACGAGGCAGTGGCCCCTGGCGCGGGAACTGCGCTTGCAGGGGAGGATCTAAAAAAAGGCTCACCTCTGCTCCGAGGTGGACTTCTGATTCGGCCTCAGGAAATTGGCGCACTTGCTGCGGCGGGGCTTACAAGCGTCCAGGTTTTTGCGCCGCTCAAGGTGGGCATCATCTCGACCGGGGACGAACTCGTCCCGCTGGATAGTGTTCCACGTCCGGGCGAAATCCGCGACATCAATAGCTATTCCCTTAAGGCCCTGGCGGAAACGCTGGGTTACAGCGTGTTGTCCGCCCGGACGTTTCCCGATGACGAAGGAAAGCTCATTGCCGCCATCACCGAGGCGATGGCGTTATGCGACATTGTTGTCATCTCCGGGGGGAGCTCTCAGGGGGAGAAGGACATGACCGCGAACATAATTAACCGCGCTGCAAAGCCCGGCGTTTTCACGCACGGCCTCTCGCTAAAGCCGGGCAAGCCTACGATCCTGGGCTGGGACGAAAAAAGCCGCACCCTGTTTGCGGGCCTGCCGGGCCACCCGGTTGCTGCCATGATCGTTTTTAATCTCCTTTTGGGCTGGCTTTTGGATGAACTTTATGGCCGCCCAAAACCTTTCCCGATTCCCGCGAGAATAGCCTGTAATCTTCCCAGTTCCCCTGGCAGGACGCTTTGCCAGCCCGTTATACTTCGGTTAACAAACGAAATGCTGGAAGGTGAAACGTATATCGCAGAACCAGTCTTCGGAAAATCTGGAATGATCACGACCCTGACTCAGGCGGACGGTTACATCCTCGTTGATTTAAACAAAGAAGGGCTTAAAAAAGGCGAGAGTGTTCTGGTTCACCTTTTTTAGTTCGCCTTTTTTATATGGAGGATAAAATGGCAAAGCGGAATTTGTACCTTAGCAATGTCCCGGTTGAAGAGGCCCTTTCAAAATACCTTTCTGCCCTGGAAGGGTTTTTGAAACCTACGTTTGAGGAAATCCCTGTGGAGGAAGGCCTTGACCGCGTTACGCGCCAGGCGGTTTACGCCCGCTGCTGTTCCCCCCTATACAACGCTGCCGCCATGGACGGCATCGCCGTTGTCGCCGCAGCCACTGCCGGAGCGAGGGAATCGAACCCGCTTGTCCTTATCGAGGGAAAAGATTTTCTCCCGGTCGATACAGGAGATCCAATCCATCCGCCCTACGACGCAGTAATCATGGCGGAAGACGTTATCGAGATTGAGGAGAACAGCGGAACCGGTGAAACGAAGGCGGTTAAGATCCTTGAAGCCGCTTCGGCCTGGCAGCACATTAGGCCAATCGGGGAAGACATCGTCGTGGGGGAGATGATCCTTCCCGGCAG
>JGI24702J35022_10001349_pt1 | contig 15238 bp, 15 predicted proteins | sample TergutTh196P4_FD_35022 | JGI IMG/M metagenome (IMG submission 35022)
ATGTGCACACGATTGAAAAATACGGCGGCAAGCTCACCGACTCTGTCGGCATCCCCGAGGAGCAGCTCCGCCGGGCGGCAAAGAGCGCTGTCTGCAAGATTAACATCGACTCGGACGGGCGCCTCGCGATGACGGCCATGATCCGGCAGATCCTGAGCGAAAAACCCGACGAGTTCGATCCCAGGAAGATACTGGGCCCGGCAAGGGACGAATTGAAAAAGCTCTACGCACACAAGAACGTCAACGTGCTTGGTTCAGCCGGACGCGCCTAGTCTTGCCCTGAGCGGATGAAGGACAAGGTCACGGAAACCAGCATGGGAACGGCGGCTATGGAAAAGCACAAAAAGCCCAGGGATACCTTTTGCGTATAAAATGCCCAATAGGAGCATACAGAGGCGAAGGGTATGACAAGAATGGCAAAAGAAGCCGGAATTATCAGCAATATCCTGCCTCTTTGAATTATGTCGATGAAAAAAGGTATCCCCACTGCGATGGCTGTCCAAAGAAGCGGGGTCAGAATCAAAGGAATGGGGTCGTTCAGTGAACTCCAGCCTAGAGTCCTTATGGCTGCACAGGGAATAAGCCATAAAAGGGCAAAATTTGCAAAGTCCATGGTTCCAGAGACGATTTTAAAACCCGCAAGGAAAAGATAAACCAAAAGGGGTGCCAGGGCAGGCAGGGCGACCATATCGACAAAGCCGCTTACCCATCTGGAAACGCTGAATCCCCCTGGCTCCACCAAATTGCCCAGGAAAAACTGGGCCATGGCCACGACACTTCCGGCAATAAGGGCCCAAACCCCTCCTGCGGGGCTGTCGTTCTCACTAACCGTCCGCCAAAACAGGTAAAACAGGGGCATCCATAGCAGGCAAAAGACGGTCATATACAGAAGGTACTATGGCACCGCCGGAATGTTCAAGCCGCTAAAAACTCATTAAAAAATGAAAAACGCCACTTTTCCCTTTATACCTGTTTACATTCAAGATCTTTTGGTGTATATTAGGGCATTATGAAGACTGTCTTAGTTGTTGACGATTCCAGGATTATGCGTAACATAGTCAAAAACTATTTTTCGGATCAAAAGATTCCCTGCCAGTATCTGGAAGCCTCCGATGGAAGCGAAGCTCTAGATATGCTTATGAAACAACCGGTGGACCTCGTTCTTTTGGACTGGAATATGCCCAAACTTTCCGGCATTGATTTCCTTAAAAAGGTCCGTGCAATAAACAAATACATGAAACTGCCGATCATCATGGTAACAAGCGAATCGGCAAAATATAATGTCATTGAAGCACTGAAGATGGGCGCGACAGATTACATAATAAAACCAATCAATGGCAAGCTTTTTGCTGAAAAAATTTCGAAAGTGATCTTTTAAAGTAATATTATAATTTGGTCGAAGGAGAAAATCTTGAAACAATACATTGAACCATTTATAAAAGTTTGCAAAAACGTGTTTACGGAATTTGTCAACTTAAACCTGGAAGCAAAACTGCCGTACTTTATGGAAAAAGATGCGGTAACCGAATGGGATATTTCTGCGATCATAGGCCTTACAGGGGAAGCGCGGGGTGCGGTCGTAATTTCCATGAAGGACGAACTGGCTATTAAGCTGACAGCCATCCTTACCGGCAAGTCACAAAACGTGCTTTATGCCGATGTTGTGGACGCGGTAGGGGAAATCATCAATATTATCGCGGGAAATGTTAAACAGGAGCTGGAAGAGGCGTTTAGGCTGGTAATCTCCCTGCCGACTATTGTGAAGGGGAAAGAGCATTCAATAAACTGGCCGGAAGGCCAGGCCCGGGTAATCTGCATACCTTTTTCCCTTTCAGAAACAGACAACTTTACCCTTTCAGTAGCTTTGGAATCGTCAAAGGATTAAGACACATTATCAGCGGCAACCGGCAATTCCATGGGAATGGATATGGCAAAGGTGGTGCCTCTTCCGTTCGCGGTTGAAACAGTGATGTTTCCGTGCATTTCCCTGACGCGATCCTTGACCAGGCTTAAGCCAATTCCGCGGCCGGCATGGAAATCGGCACCCTCCAGCGTAGAAAATCCCGGTGAGAAAATCGTTTTTAACAGCAAATTTTTATTCCTGGTTTCCGCCGAAGTCTGTAATAATTTATTCGCCATTGCCCTTTCCCTGATCTTTCCAAAATCAATCCCGTTGCCGTTATCGGTAAGCTCAATGTAAACCTGGCTGCCCCTGTGCCTGATGGATATCCGTATCTCACCCTCAGCTTCCTTGCCCTGGCGCTCGCGTTCCTCCGGCGATTCAATTCCGTGGTACACCGCGTTGCGGACAAGCTGGGTAAGGACTTCCTTTATTGCCCTTCGCGGGCCGTAATTAAGGACAGCCTCATCAATTTCTTCAACCACAAGCCTGACTTTCTTGTCCAGCGCTGCCTGAGTTTTACTGCACACACGGGTCAGGGTCTCAATCAAAACATAGCGCTCCTGGTTCTTGCTCCCCCCGGACACGTTTTTGAAATTTTCAATTTTGGAAACAGTAGCCTTCAAGCTGTCTATTTCCTTCATTGCTTCATCAATTTCAAAAATCAGTCCAAAGAAATCGTCAAAAGGTATAATGTCCGTTGGCTTTTCCTGCAGCACCTTGACAGAAGTTTCCAGCCTATGCAGCCTTTCGCTGAAACTTTCAAGGTTAAGTATAAGGGCATTTGATTTGACCGCATGAACGGATTGGAACAAATCGACCAGCAGTTCTTTGTTGATTTCTTTTCTGCTTTTCAGCATTTCGTTTATTCTGTCAAACTCATACTCGGCATCGGCGACAAAATCGCTCAAAACCCTTGGATCAAGCTGAATAACCTGGAAAAGGGAGCGCATTTCATTTTCCCGAATGTTTTCGGCTTCCAGGAGCTGCTTTTCCAGTTCCTTTTCCGATGTGATGTCCTCAATGGTTCCCAGTATGAAATCCGACCCCCTCCCTCTCTCAGCCAGGGTAAAACTGGTGTGGAGATTTTTAACTTCAGCGGCTTCCGGATTTACATACGTGAATTCAACTATTGGGTTAATGCTGTCAAGCAGTTCTTTGTCAAAGGATTTTTTCAAAATCATGTCAAAATAATCGGCAAGCCCATCTTTTTCATGCGGCTTGATCGATGCAGTAAGCAACTCCACAAAGTTTTTCCCGGTCAAATTGGAAACAGCAAGTATCTTTTCCAAAGCTTTGGAATATGCCCCTTGTATATTATACTTAATGTCCATCAGGAAAAGGCCGTACTTTAAGTTTTCCTGCATGGTTGACGCCTGTTCAAGATCACGCTGCAGGGATTTTGCGCGCTGGGTAAGGCTCCTTGAGGTTGTAAGAACAACAAATACCATGATAACCGCTGCACTAATTACAAACAAAATGGAAAACCGGAGCAGCGTATTTATCGGGGTCAATATTGTCTCCATGGGAACCGCAGTAACAACTGCCCAGCGGGGATAACCAGATTCATTGGACTCATACGCAGCAGTAGTAGGATTAAGTGTTCTTAAAGGGTAGCTAATAAACATTGTATTCTGAATTATTGATGAAGTTGGCTCAACGTGATCTATTGCGCTCGAGATAATATAAAAAACACTTGTCCTAATGCTTGTGGCAAGCAATGGGTCGAGGTAATCCAGATAGAGGCCTGCAGCCATAAAGCTTACACCCCTAAGGCGGCCGTCACTATGGGCAACGAGGGTTCCCCTGTTAGTACACACCATAGTACGCCCTGTACCGTATGGCCTTTTCAATTCGACAAGAAACTGCAGCATCTGCAGGTCTATGGAAACCCCAATTATCCCAACCACACTGTCATCTGCCAAAATGGGAATCTGCACGTCAACAACCCATGAATTCCTGTACCGCCCCGTTAAGGGCATGGGTTCGCTGATAATCCCATTCACCAGGCCCAGATCATGGTAATCCGTGTTCAAAACATACCTATAGTCCCAAAAAGCCTTCTGCTCAATCCAGCCCGGCTCTCTTGTATAACCCGAAATAAACTGACCGGTTTCATCGGTGCCCGGTGTATTGACGTAATAGGCATCCATCCCGTCCAGGGCATCCGGCTTCCAAAGGGAATAAATATTCAGCAAGGTAGGGTTCGAGTCCAGAATTTCCAGCATAATATTGTTAATAAAAGCCCGCCGCTGATCAACTTCGATATTCTTATAGTTTTTCATTATCTGGGACGTTGTACGGACGATGTCATAATACGTCAGGTAAATCGTTTGGACTTCATTGGCAGTCTGGCCCGCAAGGTTAAAAATGCTTTCTTCTACCGTCCTTCTCTGCAAACTGTTTGCCCGGATAAGAAGTACCGTGATTACACAAATAATTAGGATAACCGTAACGGAGGCATTGATGACGGTTATCTGGTTTCTCTTTATCCCTTCCTTGAGGGAAAATTTTAGGCCTGAGAAAAAATGCCGTTTGGATTTCAAAGCCATAGCATCTCCAATAACTCCATAACGCCAATTAAGTAAAACATAGCACAACTTTTACAAAAAGTCAACGTATAAACGTATAAACATACAATACAAGAAGGTAAGACTTAACCCAATGCAAAAATCCAATGCAATGATATTATACCCCACTATAGACATATTTCCCATATTTCTGCTATAATTTTTTACTATCTTTTGTTCCATGCCCCGTTGGGACAGGAGAATAATGAGGAGGTCAGTTGGCGGATAAGGATTTACGGATTAATGAACAAATCAGGGTGAGGGAAGTCCGCCTCATCCGGGGGGAAGGGGAACTCTCAACGGGCACACAGGGCGAACACTCAACGGGCCCAGAAGGAGAAATTTCTAGAGCAGTTTCCAAAGTACAGCAGCAGGGCATCATTTCCACCCTGGCTGCCCTGGAAATCGCCAAAGAGCAGGGCCTTGACCTGGTGGAAGTGGCACCCAACGCGGTTCCGCCGGTAGTTAAAATCATGGACTACGGCAAGTTCAAATTCGAAAATGAAAAAAAGGTGCGGGATTCCAAGAAAAAGCAGAAAATGCTTAAGCTAAAGGAAATCCGTATGCAGCCAAAGATTGACGATCATGACCTTGATTTTAAATCCAAGCATGTGAAGACATTCCTGGGCGAAGGCAATAAGGTGAAGGTAACCGTTCGGTTCAGGGGCCGGGAAATGGCCCACACCGAGCTTGGGCTGGATGTTTTAAAAAGCGTCCTAAGCAGGATTGAAGGTGAGTATATTATGGACAAAGCACCGGCCATGGAGGGGCGGTTCATGTCGATGGTTTTAAGCCCGAAATCCAAAAAGTGACAAAGGCTGCTGATAAGCGGCAGGACTATATCGAATATTGAGGGTGGCAGCATGCCAAAAATGAAGACAAAGAAGAGCGCCGCCAAGCGCTATTCATTTACCGGAACTGGCAAGGTCAAATACAAGAAACAGAACCTTCGCCATATCCTTACAAAAAAATCCAGCAAACGGAAGCGGAATTTGCGCCACAGCGGAATACTTTCCGCTGACAATACCGGGGTTATCAAAAAGCGCCTTCTACCTTATGGGTAAGGCAAGACAGGGGAGTTAATTATGGCAAGAGCAGTTGACGGCTCAAAACGCAAGAACCATCGTAAAAAGATACTAAAACTGGCAAAGGGTTATTGGGGCCGAAGGCACTCAAACTATAAAACAGCAAAAGACGCTGTCGCAAAGGCCCTTTCCTACGCTTACCGTGACCGGAAAGACAGAAAAGGGGATTTCCGAAGGCTATGGATCACAAGGATCAACGCCGCATGCAGGGCCGATGGCCTATCCTACAATAAATTCATCGATGGACTCGGCAAGGCGGGGATAAGCATCAACCGGAAAGCGCTCGCCTTCCTGGCTGTGAGTGACCCGGACGCCTTTAAGGCCATAGTTTCAAAGGCAAAAACTGCATTGGGGGCATAGGAATGTTAAGCCTTGAACAGGTAAAGCTGCTTGAATCCAGGGTTTCCAAAACCATTGATCACGTTAAAAAGGTAACCGGGGAAAATCTCCAGTTAAAGGAAAAGCTTTCCTCATATCAAAACAGGATTGAAGAACTGGAAGCCCTGATCCAGCAGTTTAAGGAAAACCAAAGCCGGATTGAGGACGGGATCATTTCGGCACTCGACCGGCTTAACCAGTTTGAGGACGCGCTGGAAGGCAAGCTTTCTTCCGAAAGCAAGCCCTCAGCCGAAAGCAAGCCTCAACCAGCCAATAAGGCTGCCCAGGCAAAAAACGAAGAAAAGGCCCCCGATATTATCGAGGAACTAAGTTCCCCAACGGAACTCGGCTCCGAGGAACCCAGTTTCGGAGAACAGAGTTCTCCAGAACTGGATATTTTTTAATTTAGCATTTTAAGACTAAGTTGATGCCAAAGAACGATCTGCGTATTGATATTCTGGGAACAAGCTTTACAATCTCGACCGAAGAGGATAGCGAATACCTGGATAAACTTTTATCGAAGTACCGTCAGACAATCGAAAACGTTCAGCACAAAACTGGCCTTAGGGATTCCCTAAAGCTTGCGGTCCTTACCGGTTTCCTTCTTTGCGACGACCTTGAAAAAGCGGGCACCTCCCCTGAAGTCGTTGAAACCGAAGAGCGTGGCGAAGCGGAACGCCTGGCCCTTGGCATGATCTCCCGCCTGGACGAATTATTTATCCAAAAAGCATCTCACGGAGACACGGAGAACTGGTATGCAAAGCATGCCTTAGAAGATCACGGAGAAGAAGAAAAAGAAGTTTTAGAAACTCCGTCTCCTCCGTGCCGCGTACCAAAGGTACGACGTGAGAATCTCATTGCGAATAAGATTTACAAGCTGCAGAATACCGTTAAAAATTACGACTGGGGTTCTGCGGAATGGATTCCGGCCCTTTTGGGGCAGAGAAACATAAGCCGCATCCCCTGGGCGGAACTCTGGATGGGGGTACATCCGACCGGGCCTTCCCGCGTTGTGGAAAGCGGGGAAGAGGGCACCGAACCTGCCCTCTTGCTTTCAGAATTGATTGAAAATGACAAAGCAGCCTTTTTGGGGGAGGAAATCGCAAGAAAATACGGAAAACTCCCCTTCCTCTTCAAGGTGCTGGCTGCTGCAAAACCGCTTTCTATACAGGTCCATCCCAGCCGCGAACAGGCCATGGAAGGTTTCGACCGGGAAAACCGCGACGGGATTCCATTGATTGCGCCAACCAGGAATTACCGTGACTCAAACCATAAGCCCGAGATAATCTGCGCCCTTGGCCCATTTACGGCCCTTTGCGGATTCAGGGACGCCAAGGATACCAGTTTTCTGCTGCAGATTCTTTTGCAGGCCCTCTGCAAGAAGGAAGAAGGGGCTGAATTAAAATTGAAGACAGGTTTCAAAGAACTTGTTTCCAATCTGGAACGGGAAGATGAAAACCCGTACAGGGCCTTTATAGAAGCGCTTTTTTGCATGGAAAAGGAAACCCTCCTTTGCTTTGATCTGCTCCTCAAAGACCGGCAGGAGCAGCTTGACAGCGATTTCCCCGAATACGGGACTGAATGGAGGCTTTGTGTTTACCTCTCAAGCCTCTTTCCGGGAGACCCAGGCGTTTTGGCCCCGCTCTACCTCAACATCGTAGAACTGGCCCAGGGTGACGCAATGCACCTCCCCGCAGGAGTGTTCCACGCTTACATCTATGGCATGGGGATTGAACTGATGGCCGATTCGGACAACGTACTCAGGGGCGGACTTACTTCAAAGCATGTGGACACAGGGGAACTCTTAAATGTTTTACAATTTTCCGCTTACAGCCCGGAAATTTTAAAAGTCCCTGATGAAACCTCACCATGCTTTAGCTACCCAAGCCAATCCGAGGAATTCGTCCTCTCGGTGATTCACTGCCATGAAAGCTCTATTGCCCATAACGAAACAGGCCCCTCCATCGTACTGGTAACAGAGGGAAAAGCTTTTGTGTCACACCCCTATTCGGATTTTGGGATACCGCTTTTAAAGGGGGAATCGGCCTTCATACCAGCCGGGCTTGATCTGATCTTCGCCGGAACCTTTGCCGCATACCTGGCAGCACCTGGCCATAACGGGCAATCCTGATAATCCTAATGCAGATCCTAGTGGACGCGGATTCATGCCCAAGGGCGGCCCGGGAGATGCTGCTCCGGTTTTCAGCCAGGCTGGGCATCAAAAGCGTCTTCGCCGCCAACCGCCCCATCCCCGGAATAGCGGGCAACCCGGAACATGAGAAAACAGCGCTCATGGAAATCTGCCCCAAAAGCGAAGGGGCGGCGGACAACCGCATCGTGGAACTGGCCGGGCCAGGCGACCTCGTTGTCACGCGGGACATACCCCTTGCCGAAAGGCTTGTTGAAAAAGGCACAACTGTCCTTGACGACAGGGGCAGGGTATTTACAAAAGAAAATATCAGGGAACTCCGCTCGCTAAGGGATTTTACCGTGGGCCTAGCCGAAAACGGGCTAGATTTTGAAAGAACCTCGTCATATGGCAGAAAAGACATTAACTCCCTGGCAAACAGCCTGGACAGGGAACTGAACAAATTGAGAATGAAAAATTAAAAGGTAAAAATGAAAAATGAAGAGGGAAAAAGTAAGAAAGAAAAGAGAGGGTAACCAGCTCTGAGCCGTATCGAAATCGCCCTGACTTCCTCATTTTTAATTCTTCATTTTTAATTTTTAATTCGTATTAGCCTGTTTCCGGGTAAAGTTCCTGTATCTGCTTGATATGCGGCAGTATCTCAAAGAAAACCTCAACCAGTTCAGGGTCGAATTTGGTCCCAGCCAACTTCCGTATTTCAAGCAGAACGTCGTCTTCTGTCCAAGGTTCTTTATAGACCCGCCTGGAACAAAGCGCGTCGAAAACATCCGCAAGGCTGACAATCCGCCCAGCGAGGGGAATTTCCTCGCCCTTTTTGCCCAGGATCTTTCCATCGTCTCCCATTCTCATGGGCGAACCTGTTTGGGGATCTACCCAACCGGGGTAACCGGTACCGTCCCAGTTTTCATGGTGCGTAAAGGCGATGTCGCGAGCCAAATTATCAAGCGGAGACTGGGGATCGTCAAAAAGCGCCGAACCAAAAATAGTGTGGTTCTGCATAACCTGATACTCCTCAGGGGTAAAACGGGCCGGCTTTTTTAATATGGTATCGGAAATGGCAACCTTCCCCGCGTCATGAAGCATTGAGGCAATCCTGAAACTGTCCTTGAACTTGTCCCTTTCGTCCTCCGATATGCCTTTCCGGCTGGCCCAGCGATCGTAAATTTCAACCGCATAGCCGGCAACCCGGTTGACATGGGTACCGGTTTCTTTCGGGTCGCGGAGTTCCGCCATTTTTATCATCCGAAGGATCATGGTACGCATAAGCTGGGCTTTTTGAAGGGCCATTGTCGCGTTCACGGCGAAGTGTGTTATAAGGACTTCGTCATTCTTGGAGAAAGGCACGATATTGCCTTTGCTGTCTTTGGAATTGATAATCTGTATAACCCCAAGAAGCCTCCCGTCGGAGTTCTTGAGGGGAACGCAAAGAATGGAAGTTGTCTTGTAGCCGGAAATTTGATCGTAGTTTATCCCAAATGAGTATGGGACCCCCGTCGGCAGATTATAGGCATCCTGGACATTTACCAATTGCTTGGTCAAGGCACAGTAGCCTGAAATTGTCTTGTCGTTAATGGGAAACGAAAAAACCGAATATATAAGCTTTTGCCCAGGTGGAAGCTCCTTTTGGATTGTGTCATTTTGGGAGTACTTAATGGAAAGCTTATCGATCCGTATGCCATCTTCCACTACAACCTGTTTCACGTAAATTGAACCTGCGTCGGCATGGACCACCCTTCTGGCTTCAAGGAGGATCCTTTCCAGGAGAAGATCCAAGTCCTGAATTTCATTGAGTTCCGAGTCGATCTCGATGATTGATTCTATATTCATTTTTTTTTGTTTCAGAAAACTAAGGGCCATAATTCCACCTTTAATTAATATTTAAACCTAAAAGCAAGATTTAATCAAGATAACTTACCTTCAGCCTTCCAACTGGCGATGAAATACTCATGGGCGGCAATGGTAGCCGCCATGGTAATGTCCTGCACATCCCCCCGTCCGTACCAATCGGCGCCGTCCATTATATAAAGATGCTGAAGTACCCCCTCGATGTCCTGTACCTTGCAACCGGGGTCACTTCTCCTCCTTCTGTCAAGCCCACGGATTTCCTCATCAAAGACCTCTTGGTATTTTGTGTCTTTCCATTCAACTGAAGAACTCATTTCCTGAACACTCAACAGGTCTGAAGGGCGTCGCATCAGGGATGCGCGTTTCCAGAGTACCCCAGAACACGACTGAAAGCAGTACCCGGCGAAGGGAACAAAAGTCCGAAATCCCGATACATCCTGGTTTCCCTTCTCTCTGTCCAATTACCCATTCCGTCCAGGGTGTACTCGTACCTAAAGTCAACAAATTGGTCTGCATCTCCTAGAATGCGAACAAGAAAATCCCCTTCATCCCACTGGAGGGAAAAGACCCCTCCATCAGATTGATGGGAAGCCCCCGAAAGGCCGCGTTCCCAATACCTTGGGAGATCTTCCCGAAAATAGCTAACCCTGAAAAAACCATCAGGGCCAACAGCCTCGGTGATAAAGCCCCGACTGTCGTAATAAAATTCCTGTTCACTATCAGGATCGGAATAATTCCAATACTTCCTTATTCTTTTTTCATTGCCTGTTTCAGCAAACGAGAAACCATAAGCGCCCAGGACATTTCCTTCCTCATCGTACCATGTTTCAAGGGTCTCGTTTATCGAACCGGAAAAGTAAATAAAATACCAGGCATTTCCATCCGAAGCCCTGACTGAGAAAGGAAAGTTATCGGAATAATTCCGGAAAGAAAAGCTTTCTGGAAATTCCAGTTTACAAACTTCGCCTTTGGACGGGTAACTTAGGGTGATCTCCTTCACTTCCGAAAGCCCAACGTAAATAACCGCGACCTGAGCCATACTGCCATTCACCATGAAAGGAAATTCCTCCAGGGTACCATCAGGGCCTAAACTTAGCCGCAAGGTAGAATTTTCCCACTCAATCATGCATGCGGAGACATCACCGGTTCCCACCCTAAAGGCGTCCGGCGGAAGTTCTAAAGGCCAGTCAGGCTTCCATAGGCCAACGCCGAAACCTTCCCCAAAGTCATTTTCGGCGCACCTTGCCTCTTCCAAAACCAGGGTCAGTGGGAAAATTGTACTGGCAGTCCCACTCCTAGTGTTTTCCTGAGAATAAAGCGGCATAACATGAGAAAAAAACACAATAAAAAGAAAGCAAAACAAACAGTGCCGCATTGTTCAAGTATAATCCGAGCGGCTGTCGGAGGCAATCCCGGAAATATTGCATTTTTATAAGCCGGTAACAAAAAAAAATACAAAACATTGAAAAATACTTCAAAAAGGGTTAAAATCTCTACATAAACGATTCCAGATTGGGAATTACAAACAACAGTCAGTAAAAACAGGAGCACCAAGTGAGAATTAAATACAAGTTGAGCATTCTAATGATTGCCATTATGGTTATAGTAGTATCGGGAATTTCACTGTTGCTCTTACGCCAAGCCTCCAATATAAGCATGAACTTGAGCCTTGAAAGTATATCAAACCTGGCCGCACAGCAGGCTGAGTATTGGAAAGGCAGGGAAGACGGTTACTTGCGTGCACTCCATACCGTTGCAAGCGCTATGGGAAACTACGAGAGCCTGCCTCCGGAAACAAGGCGGGATCGCTATGATGAACTCCTGCTTGACCTCTTTTCTGCAGAGCCTAACATGGTGATAGTTTATTCAGTCTGGCAACCCAATGCCCTTGACGGCATGGATGACAGCTACATAGGCAGGGTTGGTTCCAGCCCAACAGGGCAATATGGGATGTTGTACAGCAGGGAATCCGATGAAATAGTAGCCCGCATTACCACGGATCTTGAAGCTGCTACGACCTATATGAACGGCCCCAATTCGAAAAAAGTCCGTGTAGAAGACCCTACCCCCCGGAATGTAAGGGGAGTCGATACCTATGTGTTTAGATTGATGGTACCTATCATCAACCCCAGAACCAATGAAACGGTAGGGAGTATTGGCTGTTTACTGACCATAGATGCAGCAGAAGGTATAATTCAACAAACAATAAAAGACAACGAAGAGATATCTTCGATGGTTCTATATTCAAACAACGGGTTTATAATAGGAAGTTACATTCCCGAAAGGATCGGAAAGACACTTACCGAGGTTGATACAGGGTACGGCAGCGACATTGAGGCGGCGTACCAGGCAGTTCTTGCAGGGAAACATTTTTACACACGACAATATGTAGCGACCCTTGGTACCATGGTCCACATGATAATGACCCCCTTCCAAATTGGGGATTCCGACAACACATGGACAATAATGGTGGGTACAACCGAAGCTTATGTACTAAAAGAAGTCACCCGTCTAACCCGGTATACCATCATTCTGACCGTAATAGCAATTGTAGTGGCGCTTGTCATCATTTTCTCTGTCTTGGGTCCGACAATAAGGCCAATAATAGCCATAACGCATAACCTAAAGGACATTTCCGAGGGCGAAGGGGATCTGACCAGGACCATTCCCGAGAGCGGGAAGGACGAAATCACGGATATGTCCCGGTATTTCAATATGACGATAGAAAAGATCAAGAAACTCATAATTATAATTAAGCAACAGGCAGAGACGCTCCTTGATATCGGCAGCAACCTGGCCAGCAACATGACCGAAACCGCTACGGCAATCAACGAGATAACCGCCAACGTCCAGAACATAAAGACCAGGGTAATAAACCAGAGCGCAAGCGTTACCGAAACCAACGCAACCATGGAGCAGGTTACAGTCAACATCGATAAACTAAACGAGCATGTGGAAAATCAGGCTGCAAGTGTAGCGCAGTCGTCCTCTGCCATTGAGGAAATGCTGGCCAATATCAAGTCGGTTACCAGTACCCTCGTCAGGAATGCCGCCAATGTGAAAAACCTGATGGAAGCATCGGAGGTCGGCCGTACGGGCCTTTCGGAAGTTGCGACGGACATCCAGGAGATAGCCCGGGAATCGGAGGGCCTTTTGGAAATCAACGCGGTAATGGAAAACATAGCAAGCCAGACAAACCTATTGTCGATGAATGCCGCGATCGAAGCGGCCCACGCCGGCGAAGCGGGCAAGGGTTTCGCGGTGGTAGCCGACGAGATCCGCAAACTGGCGGAAAACTCAGGCGAGCAGTCCAAAACCATATCCGCCGTATTGATGAAAATAAGGGAGTCCATCGAAAAAATTATGAAATCGACCGACAACGTGTTAAAGGAGTTTGAATCCATAGACTCAGGCATCAGGACCGTTTCGGATCAAGAAGAGAACATCCGCAATGCCATGGAAGAGCAGGGCGAAGGCAGCAAGCAGATACTTGATGCATTAAGCCAGCTCAACGTGATTACCCAACAGGTAAAGGCCGGTTCCACGGAAATGCTTGAGGGCTCCAAAGAGGTAATAACGGAGAGCAAGAGCCTCGAGATGATGACGCAGGAGATCACCGGCGGCATGAACGAGATGGCCGCAGGCGCAGAGCAGATCAACGTGGCAATAGTCAAGGTCAATGATCTGAGCGAAAACAACCGCGAGAATATCAATTACCTGGTGCAGGAAGTTTCTCGTTTTAAGGTGGAGTAGTCGCCGGGCATCAAAAAAAACAATGCAAGGGCAAGCGGCATGACAAGGGCCTGGGTAACCTGGTTCTGCTGGTAAAACACCGGGAGCAGTTTTATAACCATTGTTAAAAGCCCCCCGAGGAAAACATAGGCCCAAAAAACCTTTAAAAGCCTGGCGGCAAGAAAGCGTTTTTTATCGTTTTTGACAAACCCGTAAATGAGCCCCAGGGGAATAACCAGCAGAAACAGGGGATTAACAAAAAGGATGTTGCTGTTGTGGTATGCATAGTCGTGGTCTGTAAAAAAGGTCAAAAAAAATAACAGACCCCCCGCAGCGCCAAAGAAGAGCCCGATTGTGCTTTGAACGATTCCAAAGAAAGCCCTGAAGTACTTCCGCTTTCCCCAAAGAAAGTGGGCAAAAACCAAAATCGCGGAAAAGGAAAGGCTGACAACAAGTTCCCTCGGCCATTGACGACGGGGCACATCCAGCACCGCTGGACGTCCCTGGGACGTGTGGAGAACTTCCACAGAATTCACCAGGGGCTTTTCTATTCCACTTACATCAATATAGCGGAAGTCTTTTATCCGCATTCCTATTTCAGAAGGGAGGAACATATCATCCCAGACCGTAATGGGCCTGTCGATGTCCTGCCCCATCCAGAAATTTAAAATCCAGTCAAAAAAAGGGTTGAACCAGGTATGGCGCCTGACATGCTGCCGCAAGGTAAAGCGGCTCGGCTCTTTCCCAAAAGCCGCATACAACTGCCCGTCAAGAGCCATGTCAAGAATATCCCTGATCCGTGTGGCACAGTTGTCCCGGAAATGATGGTACATATAGTCGCGGTTTTCCGGCAGCATATTGTTTTCCGCGAAAGCCAATACATCTTCTTTTTTGTTGGGTGGGAGATCAAGGGTGTAGAGGGTTATATCACGATTGGTTTTGATATAATGGTTGTAATTCAACTCCGCCTGGGAAACCATGCAGCTATAGAGAAGCCTTCCAAAAGCAAAGTTAACGAAAAAATTTTCATTCTCAAAAGAAAAAACGCCCCAGTCAAAAAAGTGCTCCGTGCCCCGTTCGCTGTCCAGAACAACAAGGCCAATATGCCCCCACCAGAAGTAAAGCTCATCCCCCGGCCCAATGACCGCAATCTTAAGGGTGAGGTTATCGCCAGGTCGCTGCACGGAACGGCTGGTTTGGGCAAAAAGGGAAGAGCAAGGCAATAAGCATATCAACAAAAGCAGCAATAAATGGGGACTGGGGACTGGGGACTGGGGAGTAGTAATCAAATGTTGGGGACTAGGGACTGGGGACTGGGGACTGGGGAGCTTTGTAAGTAAGCAAGGCGATTTGCAACACGCTTTTTTTACGAACAACAATCCCTTCTCCCTTTTACCTTTTCTCTTCTCTCTTTTACCTTTTACCTGTCGCCCGCTAGTCTTGCTAAAGCAAGACCGCCTATTTTGAAAGTGGCGTATTACTTGGGCGATCGCCGTGGCGCATTAATTAACAAACGCGGCTAAACGCCGCGCTTTGCTGGGCGTCCCTTACCCGCCGTAGACCGCGATCATGACGCCTG
>JGI24702J35022_10001350_pt1 | contig 15233 bp, 10 predicted proteins | sample TergutTh196P4_FD_35022 | JGI IMG/M metagenome (IMG submission 35022)
CCAACCGCGGCGGCCACCCGCTGGCAGACCTCGACCGCTTCGACTACGACTTCTGCGGCTCGCGAGACCACTCCCGCTACTACAACGCGGAATATCAGGTGCTTGCGAACAAGGTGCGCGCCTCGACGGATATCAACGAGCAGAAGGCCCTCATAGCGCAGATAAATGAAATCGTCGGCTACGAAGCCCCGGAATACGGAGTCTTTGTTACACCGATCAACTGCGTATTCGACAATAAACTCAGCGGCGTCACTGTCCGCGCAGACTTGATCCAGAGCTTCCGCAACGCGACCTATACAGGCTGATAGCCATAGTGGCAGATGCTTTCCCGGCGCGGCGAAACAGCCCGCGCCGGGAAATTTAAAGGGGGGATAGCTGAGTGGTTCGCTATGTCATCAAACGCCTTGTTCTGATTATACCAATTATGATCGGAGTGACAATTTTTATTTTTATCCTCTTGTCACTGGCGCCGGGCGACCCCGCGAGAGTCGCTCTCGGGTCGCTTGCAACTGAAGAAGAATTGCAGCTGTTTCGCGAACAAAACGGCCTTGACGCGCCGCTCTACATGCAATATATCAATTATATGTTCAGGGCGGTTACCGGAGACTTGGGGACATCATATACTTCACATCAGAGCGTAAACTCAATGATTTCCCTCCGCGTCGGCACTACGCTCTTTTTGTCCTTCACTTCGATGTTTTTAACAATTGTCATAGCTTTGCCGCTTGGGGTGAATATGGCGACGAGGCAGAATTCTTTGTTTGACAATTCAATGCGCGTTATAACGATCATATTCACTTCGATGCCTCTGTTCTGGCTGGGAATGATGCTGATACTGCTGTTCACCGTCGCGTTAAAAGGATTTCTGCCGTCCGCGGGGCTTTTCAGGGCCCCCGGAGATTGGATAATGCCGGTGGTCTGCCTTGCCTGCCAGGGGATAACGATGTGCGCCCGTACCGGCCGCTCATCAATGCTGGAAGTGATAAATCAGGATTTCATCCGGACGGCGCGCGCTAAGGGCCTCAAGCGCAGGGATATCATCCGGCGCCATGCGCTGAAAAACGCACTTTTGCCAATGATCAGCGTCTATGGCAGGATTATCGCCACCTGCTTCTCCGGCTCGGTCGTCATCGAGAGTGTTTTCGGCATAAACGGCATAGGGTCGATGATGACCTATGCGCTGCGGCAGAAAGACATACCGGCGGTCATGGGAAGCATCATCATATCCTGTATCGTCATTACAGTAGTTAACCTTCTAACAGACGTCACATATGCGTTTATCGACCCGAGAATAAAATCGCAATATGTCCGTTCATCAAGCAAAATCAAGGTGGTGAGTCTGAATGGATAAGAAAGCCGCATATAAGAAGCGTTCGCTGTGGGTTGACGTCTGGAAAAGGCTTCGCAAGAATAAAACAGCCGTTATAGGCATAATTGTGTTTCTTGTCATACTAATTGCATGTCTTGCGTCCCCTCTAATCTACAGCTATAATGACCAAATAATCGCTGTTGACGGGGCGGATCAGCTCCAGAAGCCGTCAAGGGAGCATATCCTGGGCCTTGACGAGCTTGGGCGCGATATTCTGGCGCGCATACTCTGGGGCGGGCGTACTACACTTCTGATAAGCTTCTGCGCATTGTTCTTCGCATTCGTCTGCGGAATGTTCGTTGGCACCGCAGCTGCTTATTACGGGAGATTAGCCGACACTTTGATAATGCGTTTTATTGACATCATAATGGCGGTGCCGCCGATATTGCTGATGATCGTGCTGGCTATGATAATGCCGCCTACAAATGCCAGCCTTGTTTTTGTCGTAGGCTTCGGGCTGATACCGAACCAGTCGAGAATGATAAGGGGGCAGGTGCTGCAAGTAGTGGACAAAGAGTTCATTGAAGCCGCGCGAGTCCAGGGTGCCAGTGCATTCAAGATTATCAGGTCACACATCCTGCCGAACGCCCTGAGCCCGATAATAACGACGATTATCCTCGATATAGCCTATGCGGTCCTGGTGATAAGCACGCTGAGCTTCCTTGGGCTGGGCGTGCAGCCGCCAAACCCGGAGTGGGGCGGGATGCTGGCAGGCGGAAGGCAGTGGATACGGTATGCTTGGCACATCACGACATTCCCGGGTATTGCGCTTGTCATCACGCTGATGTCGCTTACTCTTCTTGGCGACGGGGTGCGTGACGCGATGGACCCGAGAATGAAGAGGTAAAACCATGGAAAACAAACTGCTTGAGGTAAAAGATCTGGTCGTCAAGTTCCACACGGACGACGGCGTCGTCCATGCCGTGAACGGCCTTGACATCAGCCTGAATGCGGGTGAGACGCTGGGACTCGTAGGCGAGACAGGGGCGGGCAAGACGACGTCGGCGCTGGCGATCATGGGGCTTGTAGACTGCCCGCCGGGGCGCATCCACTCCGGGGAAGTAGTTTACAAGGGGAAGAACCTGCTCGGGATCACAGAGGACGAATACCTGAACATCCGGGGCAGGGAAATATCCATGATTTTCCAAGATCCAATGACCGCGCTGAATCCGGTCATGACCGTCGTCGACCAGATCGCGGAAGTTATAGAAAACCACCAGAAGGTCAGCGCGAAGGAGGCGGAAAGGCTCGCGATCGAGATGCTGAAAGTTGTGCGAATCCAGCCGGAGCGTGCGAAAGAGTACCCGCATCAATTCTCCGGCGGGATGAAACAGCGTGTCGTCATAGCGATAGCGCTGGCTTGCAACCCCAGCCTGCTGATCGCGGACGAGCCGACCACGGCGCTCGACGTCACGATTCAGGCGCAGGTCCTTGAGATGATGAAGCGCCTCCGGCGCGAGTTCAATACGTCGATGATAATGATAACGCACGACTTCGGCATAGTGGCCGAGACATGCGACCGTGTGGCCGTGATGTACGCCGGCGAGATAGTGGAAAGCGGGACGCTCAAAGACATATTCAAGAGCGCCGCGCACCCTTACACAGTGGGGCTGTTCGGCGCGATCCCGAACCTGGAGGTCGAGATGGAGTACCTTTACCAGATCGAGGGCTTGATGCCCGACCCTATGGACCTCCCGCCGGGATGCCCGTTCTCGCCGCGCTGCGCGTATGCGGAGGAACTGTGCAAGACGGAAAAGCCGCTTAAAACAGACCTTCCGGGCGAGGACCACGCGGTGAAATGCCATATCTACGGCGGCAGGCTTAGTACAAAGGAAATAAAGGGGGAGGGGACGGCGATATGAGCGATAGTTACCTGGAACTCAACAACGTCAAAAAATACTTTTCCACTCCCAGAGGGCCCCTCCATGCCGTCGACGGGGTTAGCTTTACGCTCGAAAAAGGGCGGACGATCGGCATCGTCGGCGAGTCGGGTTGCGGAAAAAGTACGCTGGGGCGCGTAATATCGAGGCTACTGGACGCGACGGGCGGGGAGATACTTTTCGAAGGCCAGAGCATACTGGAATTAAGGGGGAGGCGGCTGAAAGACCTGCGCAGGAAAATCCAGATGATCTTCCAGGACCCTTTTTCATCGCTGAACCCGAGGAAGACGGTCTTCAACACCATCGCCGAGCCGATGATAACCCAAAAGATTTTCAAGAACAAGGCGGACGTTGAAAACAGGGTGTTCGAAATCATGAAGCTGGTCGGGCTGGCAGAGCGGTATATCAATACCTATCCACATGAGCTGGACGGCGGTCGGCGTCAGCGCGTCGGGATCGCCCGGGCACTCGCGCTCAACCCGGAGCTTATAGTGTGCGACGAGCCGGTGTCCGCGCTGGACGTCAGCATACAGGCGCAGATTCTCAACCTGCTCAAGCGCCTCCAGAAGGAGTTCGGGTACACATACATATTCATCACCCACGACCTCAGCGTCGTGAAGCACTTCACGCAGGACGTCCTGGTCATGTACCTGGGTCAGGTGGTGGAGAAAGCCCCGGTAAAGGAGCTGTTTTCGAATCCTATGCACCCATACACGCAGGCGCTGCTATCGGCGATACCGCTGCCGAGCATCGACAAGCCGCGCGAGCGGGTAATACTCAAAGGAGAACTCACATCCCCGATTAACCCCAAAGACGTGTGCCGCTTTGCCGACAGATGCGCTGTCGCAAAGGAGGTATGCCATGAGAAGTGCCCGCCGCTTCTGGATATCGGCGGGGGACATCTTGTCCGCTGCTTCGAATAAGGGGTTTAGGTCAGACTGCATTAGGAAGGATTGCTGTAAGTGCCCGGTGTATTGGTTCTCTTAATACTCTCATTGGCCATATGCTGTGTTATCGCATATGTCCTTGGTTTGTTTTGGTTCAGCGATATGCGCAACCGCAGGATGCGCAGCTTTTATATTCTCGGAATTGAGATTTTTGTCTGGACTCTTTTAAACGCCATAGCGATGACGAGCAACAGGGACTACTTTGCCTTCATCTACACGATCCGCATGGTGGCAGTCTGCATTGTTCCGTTTGGCGCCTCCTGGTTCATTCTGGACTTCATAGGTTCGCCGCTGCATGACAGCAAGGCAATCCGCAACCTTCTTATTGTTTTGCCTGCCGCCGACATTCTCTGCATGGTTTCAAACCCCCTGCACTATCTCTATTTCACCAACTATAACTTTCCGATGCCATCGCGTGCGCCGCTGTTCTGGGTACACACCGCGATGGATTTTTTATTTATCATTATTGCGTTTGTGCTGTTGATACGCTACATCATCAAAGGGGTAAACAGTAACCCCGCCCTGATACTCACAGGCGTTGGGATGTTGGTACCATATACCATAAACATCATGTACAGCTTTGGGGTATTCCTGTTTCAGCACGACATCACCCCCATAGGCTTTTTTGTTACGTTTATGCTTTTCGTGTTTGTCTCTTACAGGTCGCAACTTCTCAATCTGAGGACTGCCCTCTTTTCAAGCGCGATGGACACGTTGGACGAGCTAATAGTGATCAGCGACGAAAAAGGCGTCATTACCGACTTCAATTACCGCGCGAGGGAGGCGTTTGGGGACTTCCCTGTAAACATCGGGCGCACAAGGATGGAAGCATTTATTAAACATATAGGTCAAATCGCTCTGGATGTGCAGCCTGAAGGCATATTGGATTTATTGGAAAATGACAGTGATTTGGACATCAGGGGCGAATGCACTATTGCCGTTTCCGGCAACGATACGCGCACATATACGTTTAACGGGCATTCGGTTTACGAAAAAGGGAGAAAATTCGGCAATATCCTTGTGTTGGCCGATGTCAGCGAATACAAACAAATGATGAAAGACCTCAAACTGCGGGATAATCTCCTTATTACCGTCAACAGGGCGACTACGCTTCTGCTCCAGGCGGACATCGATTTGTTTGAAAATGCCCTTTGGGAAAGCATGGGGATGCTGTCAATGGCTATCGGCGTCAACCGCATGTATATATGGAAGAACCACACGGTGGACGGCAGGCTTTTCTGCACGCAATTGTTCGAGTGGTCGGCGGGCGCCGAGCCGCAGCAGGGCAATGAATACACCACGGACATCCCATATGACGAGAACATGCCCGGATGGGAAAGCAGATTCATCAGGAACGAATGCGTCAACGATATTGTCAGCAGAATGTCGCCGGAGGAACAGGCGCAGCTGACGCCGCAGGGAATCGTCTCAATTCTGGTCGTCCCGGTGTATTTAAAAGATAAACTCTGGGGTTTTGTCGGCTTTGACGACTGCGAAAACGAGCGCCTGTTTTCAGAAAGCGAGGAGTCCGTGCTCCGGGCCGGAAGCCTGTTGTTCGCCAACGCCCTGCTCCGCAACACCATGACGCAGGAAGTGGCGCTGGCTTTAGAAAAGGCACAGGAGGCAAATGTTGCCAAGAGCGCTTTCCTCTCAAATATGAGCCATGAGATCAGGACTCCGATGAATGCAATAATCGGAATGACCGCGATCGGGAAGTCATCGGATGAAATTGAGAAAAAGGATCGCGCCTTCGAAAGGATCGAGAGCGCTTCCACGCATTTGCTCGGAATAATCAATGATATTCTGGATATATCGAAAATCGAATCCGGCAGGCTTGAGCTTTCATCCGCAGACTTTGATTTTGAAAAACTGTTGATTCGCATTGTGAATGTGTCGAGCTTTCGTGTAGAAGAGAAGAAACAAAGCCTGACAGTATATGTGGACAGGGATATTCCGCAGTTCATGTTCGGCGACGACATCCGTCTGGCGCAGGTTATAACAAATCTTTTGGGCAACTCGGTCAAATTCACGCCTGAGGAAGGCTCAATCAAACTTAATACATACTTCCTCGGCGAAGAAGACGGTGTTTGCGAAATTAAAATCAGCGTGTCCGATACGGGAATTGGCATAAGCCCCGAGCAGCAAACCAAGCTGTTTCAGGCGTTTCATCAGGCGGAAAGCAACATATCAAGGAAATTCGGAGGCACAGGTCTGGGGCTTGCGATTTCGAAGAGCATCGTGGAAATGATGGGCGGAAGGATCTGGATCGAATCGGATCTTGGAATGGGCGCAACTTTTTCTTTCACAGTAAAGCTTCAGCGCGGCAAGGGCGCACAGCCACAGCTGCAAGAACAAGAGTACTGGAATAATATGAAGGTTTTGCTCGTGGATAACGATGAATATATCCTACAGGATTTTCAAGGTATTATGAGGAAACTCGGTGTTTTCTGCGACATAGCCGGCAGCAGGGAACGGGCGCTTGATTTCCTGGAATACAGCGATTATAGATTTATTTTTGTCGACTGGAAAATGCTGGAGGATGACGGAAAAACACTCTCTGATGAAATAGCGAAAAGACTGTCCGGGAACGAATGCGCTCTTGTTATTATGGGATCTGCCGCCGAATCCGGGGTTGTATCCGACAAAGCCAAAAAAGCCGGCACCAACAATGTCCTGCTCAAACCGCTCTTCCCGTCAACTATAGCAGAACTTATCAGAGATTGCCTGAATTCGGGAGATACGTCGAAAAATGATTTGTCTGATGAAGTGTTAGGGGTTTTCGACGGCAGAAATGTTTTGCTTGTCGAAGACATGGAAATCAACCGCGAAATTGTAATGGAGCTTTTGGCGCCGACAGGCATGAAAATCGACTGCGCGGAAAACGGGAAGGAAGCTGTCCGCCTGTTCTGCGAGGCGCCCGAAAAATATGAAGTCATATTAATGGACATGCAGATGCCGGAAATGGATGGGTTGGAAGCGACGCGGCGAATAAGGTCATCCGACCTCGGTGCCGGAAAAAGCGTGCCGATAATTGCGATGACTGCAAATGTGTTCAAGGAAGACGTGGAAAAATGCCTCGAAGCCGGCATGAACGGGCATATCGGCAAGCCGCTGGATTTCGACGAGGTTTTGAGCATATTGAAATCGTCATTAGTAACCTGATGCAGTCTGCTGCTAAAAACCGCGCGGTTAAAAATAGGTTCGGGGAGGTGATACCATGATGGATTTCCTGAGGAGGCGGCTGTTTGCGGGGGCAAAAAAGAATGCGGCAGCCCCAAGTGTTTTTTTGCTGCTCTGCGCATATTGTGTCATCACTATGGTATACACAGCCACGTTTTATTCGGCTTTAACGCTGACCCGTTTGTGGCTTAACCTCCTGCTACTCGTGTTCTACATCGCTCTTGAGCGCTGTCCGCTCAGCCTGAAGGCCACGGCATTCCTTTCGCCTACCATCATGGCCGCGATAATAACAGGAGGGGCCATCATTTTGAAAGGGGACACCCTGGTCTTCATATATCTGTGCTGCGCCGCGATGGTCTCGCTCTCATATTTCGACAGCAGCGCTATAAGGCTGCATATTGGCGTTACCGCTGTGGGGCTTGCTGTCATAGTGATACTTGGGTTCGCAGTTAATAATGCCGAAGGCCTTCCGATCGTCAACCTTATGGGCAGATCGTTCAGCATGGTTCAAAACGCGATATTCTATATGGCATATGTTGCCCTCGACCTCTTGATATACACATTTGGCGCGGTTTACATCAGAACTCTGCAAGCCCTGACAGAGGCGAAAAACGCGGCTGACCTTGCCACGCGCGCCAAAAGCGAATTTCTTGCCAACATGAGCCACGAGATCCGCACGCCGATGAACGGAATTATCGGAATGACGACGATCGGCTCGTCATCCGACAATGTCGATTATATGAAAGAATGCTTTTCCAAAATCGACGGCGCATCAAAGCACTTGCTGGGGATTATTAACGATATTCTGGACATGTCAAAAATCGAGGCGGGCAAATTTGACCTCTCCGAATCCGAGTTTGAGTTCAATAAAATGATAACGCAGGTCGTAAACGTCAGCAAATTCCGCATGGACGAAAAAAAGCAGCGTTTTACGCTGGACATCGACGAAAACATTCCCACATACCTGTACGGGGATGACCAGCGCCTGTCGCAGGTGATAACGAATCTGCTCAGCAATGCCGCAAAATTCACCCCGGATAACGGGTCAATCGAGCTTGTCGCCCGGCTCATTTCGGAAGAAGATGATTCCTGCAACATACAAATCTCTGTCATCGATACAGGTATCGGGCTGAGTCCTGAGCAGCAGGCAAAGCTTTTCACATCGTTCCAGCAGGCGGAGAACAGCACATCCCGGAAATACGGCGGGACAGGGCTTGGCCTCGCAATATCAAAGGCTATTGTCGAAATGATGGGGGGAAGGGTCTGGATAAACTCGGAACTTGGCAAAGGTTCGGAGTTCGCGTTTACGGTGATGGTGAAACGGGGCTACAGAGGCCATGAAGACGTGGCGGTCACGGAAGAAGCCGACGACTGTTTTGAAGGGCACACCATACTGCTTGTTGAAGATGTGGAACTCAACCGCGAAATTGTTTTGGCGCTCCTGGAGCCGACCCTCGTCACGATAGACTGCGCCGAAAACGGCCGCGAGGCGCTGGATATGTTTATCGCTGCGCCCGATAAATACGAACTGATATTTATGGACATGCAGATGCCTGAAATGGACGGGCTGGAGGCAACCGAAAAAATTCGTGCGCTTGATATCCCAAGCGCCAAGACTATCCCGATCGTCGCGATGACTGCGAACGCGTTCCGGGAAGATGTTGTAAGGTGCCTTGATGCGGGCATGGACGGGCACATAGGCAAGCCATTGGACTTTGAAGAAGTGCTAAGCAAGTTGCGGACTTATCTGCTTTCGGGCGTGCATCATGGGACACGCCTGGTGTGGGACAAAAAATATGAATTGGGAAACATCCAGCTGGATATGCAGCACAAAAGCCTGTGCGACATGGTGAACAACCTTGTAAGACGCTGCGAACAGGAGCATTCCATGGAAAGCATCCAGAAAACGCTGGAGTATCTGGAGGATTACACTGAGCATCACTTCAGCAGCGAGGAAGCTTTTCAGCTCGATATAGGTTTTCCCGGATATGAAAAGCACAAGCAACTCCATGACGAATTCAAAGCCACGATTGGCGGTCTTGCAAGAGAATTCGCGATAAATGGGTCCTCCTATGAATTGATTAACAAAGTCTGCAAGGATGTGATTGTTTGGCTGTCCGATCATATGCAAAACGTAGACTCAAAGATTGTCAGCTATTATCGGAAAGAAGAATGAAAAAATACTTCTTGACAAAGCTGGTTTGTGCATGTTAGGATTCATTAAAACCCCGGGAGGAGACTAAATGATGCTCGCACTTATCAGCATAGTCGTTGTAGTCAGCGTTATCGTTATTGTCGATAATGCGGATTTGCGTCATGCTGGATAAGGGAAAAGGCTCTTTAAAAGGCCCCTTGCAGCAGGCGCTGCAAGGGGCCTCAGTTTTTGTCGAAACAAACATAGGAGGAATCCCCATGAAAAAAACCGGATCGCAAATCGTCATTGAACAGCTATGCGCCCACGGCGCTCATACGGTATTCGGGTATCCCGGGGGGCAGATATTGCCGCTGTATGACGAGCTATATAAAAACGCGGACAGGGTAAGGCACATACTCACCGCGCACGAACAAGGAGCCGCGCACGCCGCGGACGGATATGCTCGCGTCTCCGGCAAGACCGGCGTAGTCATTGCGACGAGCGGACCTGGTTCCACAAATCTTGTAACAGGCATTGCGAACGCGTACCTTGACAGTGTGCCGCTTCTTGCAATAACGGGGAATGTCTCGATTCCGCTGCTCGGCAAGGACAGCTTTCAGGAGGTCGATATCGGCGGCATCACGCTGCCAATCGTAAAACACAACTTTGTGGTACGCGAAATTGAAAAGCTGGAATTTACTTTGAACGAAGCTTTCCGCATCGCAAGCAGCGGCCGCAGGGGCCCGGTACTTGTGGATATCCCGAAAAGCATTCAAAGCGATAGCTGTGAGTATGAAGGCTTGGCGCCCGCGCCGGAGAAACGGAGCCGCCCCTCTTTCGATATCGGGCAGGCTCTGGAAGCGATTAAGAAATGCAAAAAGCCGTACATTTTTGCGGGCGGCGGAGTACTCGCGGGCGGAGCCGAAGATGAGTTGCTCGCATTATCGAAAAATCTCTCCGCGCCGGTCGGATGCAGCATGATGGGGCTGACAGCCTTGCCGGACAGTTATGGGCTGAACCTCGGAATGTGCGGCATGCACGGCAAATATGCCGCCACGGCTGCTCAGTACGAATGCGACCTGATGATTGCCCTAGGCGTCAGGTTTTCCGACAGGGCGACAGGCGACGTCGACGCTTTCGGGGATGGGCGCACAATTATCCATATCGACGTCGACCTCGCGGAAATCGGGAAAAACATACCTGCGGACATTTGCATTTGCGGCGATGCAAAAGATGTGTTGACTGAATTGCTCAAAAACCTTCCTGACATGCAGAACGAAGCCTGGCTGTCAAGGATCGAAGAGCTGAAGCAAGTGGAAAACGGACCCCGGAATCAGGACTTCACCCCGCAAAACATAATCGAGGTCGTGCGCCGGCGCCAAAACGAAAGCACAATTGTAGCGACCGACGTGGGCCAGCACCAGATGTGGACAATGCAGTATTACAGATTCGGCAATCCGCGCACCCTGCTCACATCGGGTGGGCTCGGGACCATGGGTTACGGGATGGGCGCAGCGATCGGAGGCTGCATCGCCAATAACAGGCAGAGAACCGTCCTCTTCACAAGCGACGGCAGCTTCGGGATGAACCTGATCGAGCTTGCCACTGCCGTTGGGCAGGAACTGCCGCTTACTATCGTGATACTGAACAACGGCGTTTTGGGCATGGTCCGGCAATGGCAAAACATGTTCTACGACAAGCGCTATTCACAGACCACGCTTGACCGGAAAACAGACTTTCCCGCAGTGGCAAGAGCGTTTGGGGCAGCCGGGTATTCTGCGGAAAACCTGACGCAGCTGGAAAAAGCGCTTGACTCTTTGCCGGGAAATGGACCTGCGGTCATTGACTGCCGCATCGATATGGACGAAAAGGTTTTCCCGATGATCCCCCCGGGCGGGACTGTCAAAGATATTATTATAAGGGAGTGATTACAATATGGACAAGTTCGCAATCGAGCTGACAGTATCAAACCATTACGGTGTCCTGAATCGAATAACAGGCCTATACGCCCGCCGGGGCTACAACATCGACAGCCTTCACGTCAATGAGACCGAGAATCCTGAGCTGTCGCGAATGCTGATCGTATCCAAAGGGGATGAGCAGACGCAAACTCAAATGGTGCGCCAGCTGTCAAAACTGTACGATGTCAAAGAAGTTGCCCTGATGACAAAAACGACCTATTCCAACCCCTAATGCGGTCTGAGAACCGCAAGGGGGTAGGGATTAGGGGTTAGGGGTTAGTGGACGAGGGTGTGAAATTCTTGTTATTTGTTGCAGAAAGTGACCTATAAGATACCAACCAAAATAGTGATATATGAGGAGGAATAAATTATGAGTAATATGTATTATGACAAAGACTGCGATCTCGATGTCCTGAAAGAAAAAACGGTAGCGATAATCGGCTATGGCTCCCAAGGACATGCGCACGCCCTGAACCTCCGTGACAGCGGGATAAAGGTAATCGTGGGCTTATACAGCGGCTCAAAAAGCGCCGAATCGGCGAAAAAAGACGGGTTCACAGTGCTGGACACCTCTGATGCAGTCAAACAGGCCGACATTGTTATGCTGCTTGTAAACGACGAAAAAATGAAAGGTATCTATGACAACAATGTCGCCGGGTTCCTGACCAAGGGAATGACGCTTTGTTTCGCTCACGGATTCAACATTCATTTTAAGCAAATAATGCCGCCTGAAAGCGTCGACGTCATTATGATAGCCCCAAAAGGCCCGGGCCACACGGTCAGGAGCCAATACCTCGAAAACAAGGGCGTCCCGTGCCTGTTCGCGGTGGAAAACGACGCCACCGGCTACGCCAAAAAAACCGCGCTGGCATATGCCTCCGGCATCGGGGGCGGCAGGGGCGGTATTCTTGAAACCACCTTCAAGGAGGAGACCGAAACCGACCTGTTCGGGGAACAGTGCGTACTGTGCGGCGGAGTGACCGCTCTGATGAAAGCCGGTTTTGAAACCTTGGTTGACGCCGGGTATCAGCCTGAAAATGCATATTTTGAATGCATACACGAAATGAAGCTCATCATCGATCTTGTTATCAAGGGCGGGATATCCTTCATGCGCCATTCGATCAGCGATACGGCCGAGTACGGAGATTACTGCATAGGGGATCGAATCATCACGCAAGACACCAAGGATGAGATGAAAAAAGTGCTGGTATCCATTCAGGACGGCTCTTTCGCAAAACAATGGCTGAAAGAAAATGAAGATGGCAGGCCGGTCTTCAACGCCCGGCGTACAGCCGAAAAAGAACTGCTTGTTGAGAAGGTAGGCAGGGAACTCAGGGAAAAAATGAGCTGGAGCAACAGTAAATGAGAAATGAAAATGAAGAAATGAGAAATAAATGCCGCTGCGAAACGAAAGGGATGGACATATAAATGATTAGTGATGCCATGAAATCAGGCATAGAAAACGCCCCCAAGCGATCATTGCTGAAAGCGATGGGCTACACCGATGAGCAAATAGCCAAACCAATCGTCGGGATCGTCAATTCACATAACGAGGTGGTGCCCGGACACGTTCATTTGCTGAATATTTCCCGGGCGGTCAAGGACGGAGTTTTAGCCAGCGGCGGCACGCCCATGGAGTTTAACACAATTGGCATATGCGACGGTCTCGCGATGGGGCATGAAGGGATGAAATACTCCCTGTGCTCGCGCGAGATCATCGCTGACAGCATCGAGTGCATGGTCAGGGCCCACAGGTTTGACGCACTTGTGTTCATACCAAACTGCGACAAAATCGTGCCCGGCATGTTGATGGCGGCTGCCCGGCTTGACCTGCCGTCTATCTTCATCTCCGGCGGGCCGATGTTGTCCTCGGACGGGCTGGACCTAAACTCCGTCTTTGAGGCCGTTGGCGGAGTTATGGCGGGGAAAAAAAGTCAGGCGGAGCTGCTTCAAATAGAGGAAAGCGCTTGTCCCGGGTGCGGCTCCTGCTCCGGGATGTTCACCGCGAATTCAATGAACTGCCTGTGCGAGGCGCTTGGGATGGCGCTTCCGGGCAATGGCACGATTCCGGCCGTTTTCGCGCAGCGCCTGCGGCTCGCAAAAGAAGCCGGAAGCCGGATAATGGGGCTTTTTGCGGACGATGTCAGACCCTCCGATATAATGACATTGAAGGCATTCCACAATGGACTGACCGTGGACATGGCACTAGGCTGCTCCACCAACTCGGTGCTCCATCTGCCTGCGATCGCGAACGAAATGAACATCAGACTTGATTTGAACATGGTGAATGAAATAAGCGAGAAAACGCCAAACCTCTGCCGCCTTGCCCCGGCGGGGGACCACCACATGCAGGACCTGCATTTTGCCGGGGGCGTATCCGCCGTTATGCATGAAATCGGCGAGCTTTTAAATAAAGACGAAATGACCGTTTCGGGCAAAACAATTGGCGAAAACATTCAAGAGGCGCGGGTCAAAAATGGCGAAGTCATTCGGGAATACTCGCCGACAGGCGGGCTTGCCGTATTGTTCGGAAACCTCGCCCCGAACGGCGCGGTAGTCAAACGCAGCGCGGTAAAAAAAGAAATGCTCGACTTCACCGGATCGGCAAGGGTTTTTGATGGCGAGGAGGACGCGGTGACCGCGATTTACGGCGGAGAGATCCAAAAGGGAGACGTGGTGGTCATCCGATATGAAGGACCCGCCGGCGGGCCGGGCATGCGGGAGATGCTGAACCCGACCTCGGCGATTGCCGGGATGGGCATGGACAGCGACGTGGCTTTGATAACCGACGGGCGATTTTCCGGCGCCACGCGGGGCGCGGCCATCGGGCATATTTCCCCGGAAGCGGCGGCAGGAGGCCTGATAGCGTATATTCAAAACGGCGATAAGATACACATCGATATTGAAAACCATTCCATATCTCTGCTCCTGCCCGAAGACGAAATCGAGAAGCGCAAACGGACGCTTTCGCTGAAACCGCAGCAAGAGCTGGGCGGTTATCTGAAAAGGTATGCAAACTCGGTTTCATCCGCAGACAAGGGAGCAGTCCTATAACTGAAAGAGGTACAAAATGCATTATGAAGGCGACATTTACCGCCCGCCCAGCGAAGCTTACAGCCTGATAGTTCAGGTCACGGTTGGCTGCACGCACAACAGATGCACGTTCTGTTCGTCATTCAAAGAAAAAAGGTTCAAGCTCAAACCATTTGAAACGGTTCTTGCAGATTTGCAGGAAGCAAGGAGCTATTACAAGCACGTCGGGCGAGTCTTTTTCGCGGATGGCGACGCCTTTTGCATGAGCACAGAAAAATTCAAACGTCTCCTGGAAGCTGTACGGGAAATATTCCCTGAATGCACAAGAGTCGGAACATATGCCCGCGCCTCTCAGATACTGGGCAAAAGCGAGGAAGACATTTTGGAATTGCGGGAGATGGGGCTCGGAATTCTCTACATCGGCGCCGAATCGGGTTCTGATGAGGTTCTACGCCGTGTGGAGAAAGGCGAAAAAGCGCAGGAAATCGTCGAAGGCGTCAGAAAGGCAGAAAGATTCGGGATAAAAACGTCGGTGACGTTCATATCCGGACTGGGCGGCAGGGAACTGATGGAAGAGCACGCCGTCAAAACAGGGGAGATGATCTCCGCGATGGGGGCGTCATATGTGGGTTTCCTGACGCTGATGCTAGAGCCGGAAGCGCCGCTATTTGCACAGGAACGATCAGGTTCATTTGAACTGCTTACGCCGTCAGAGGTCATGGAAGAGTT